>OHAU01001523.1_pt1 | contig 26477 bp, 26 predicted proteins | sample 1577181 | NCBI WGS metagenome assembly OHAU01 (sample SAMEA3541472, study PRJEB24748) | human gut metagenome | biome: human gut; feature: human-associated habitat; material: faeces | place: China | collected 2012 | reverse complement strand
CGGCGAAAACCAAATGGATTTTTGGCGTTGTGCCTGCGGCTTTATAAATGAAAATGAGACTAGCGAGTGTGAGTTTTGCGGTAGAAACAAGAGCTTCGTCTTAAATAACCTCACAGAGGCCTTGATAAATTCTAAAATTTTAAATGTTATAGAAAACACAAGGACAACTGATGGGATCAATTTAAAAACTCTTGAGACCCACTTGACTCAAACCAACCTTTCCAAGATTGCTCCAACTACAGAGAGTCTAAAGTTTAACAGGACCAATGAAGAAGCACCAAAAAAACCAAGGTCTATCCCTTGGAAAAAAATATTTTTTACCCTTGTCTTCCTTATCTTCTTGTCTATTGTCTCAATCTTCGCCTTGAACATAGTGAAGAAAGAGAGAAACGCGAGCAAGATTGAAGATGCCAGAGGTCTTGCCCTAAGTGGCAACTACCATCAGGCTCTTGAAATGTATAATTCTGCGACAAAGGACAAGACAAGTCCAGAAATCTTAAATGAAATGGAAAAACTCAAAAAGCTTGTAGCATCAGATGAGTCCTTCCAAAGGGCTTCCAGTTATTTTGAAGAAGGCGACTACATCGACGCTGCCTACAATTATAAAAAGGTAATCCAAGAGGACGAAAAAAATTATAAGTCGGCACAAGACAAGCTTCTTTCCATAGAAAATATAATCTTAAATGAAGTTAAATCATCCTATGCAACTAATAGGACTGATGCACTTTTACTTTTGAATTCCTATTTAAATGTGGCGCCCGAATCAGCTAAGGCGGCAAGGTTAAAAAGAGAAATTGAAAGCGCCAACAGTTTGCAAGGAGACGAAAACCAAAAAGAAAACTTTGAAAAAGAAGAAAGTGATAAGGATGCAGCAGAAACTGCTAAAAAAGCTTCTGACCTCCTTCACACTTACAGGACTGTTGTAACTGAAAAGGCCAACCTGAGAGTCGAGCCAAGTGTTGACTCAGGCCTTGTTAAAATCCTTGAAAAGGGAACTGAGCTCTACGTTCTTGAGACAAAAATCGAACAAGGTCAAAGGATCTGGTGCCATGTTGAAGTTAAAAATGCAATTTCACAAGACACTATGAAGGGCTGGATCTCAAATAAAACTTTAAACTAAGAATCTCCACCTAGGCGTGGAGATTTTTTTATATAAATTTCAAATTAAATGAACCTTTTTGTGTCCTAAATAGTCTAATAAGTAGATGCATCTAAGAGAGGAGGATAAAATGAATCGTGAAATAAAATTTACAAAAGAAGATTTTGAAAAATTAAAAGTTGGCGACAAAGATTCCTTTGACCTCCTTTACCAGGAATACTACTTAGTCTTATATAGGACTGCCCTCTTAATCTTGGGCAAGAAGGAAGACGCAGAAGATGTCCTCCAAGATACCTTCGTTTCTATTTACAATAATGTAAAAACTCTTTCTGATTTTGAAAAATTAAGGCCCTGGATCTTTTCAATTTTAAAGAACACTTCCTACACAAGATACAAAAAGAGGAAGAGGGAATTGCCCGATGAATTTGTACTTGATAAGGCTGAAGAGAGTCCTACTTATCTTGGAGAAGATGACTTTGCAGAAAGGTCTGAGATTCAAGATGCCCTAATGAACTTAAAGGAAAAAGAAAGAGAAGTCCTGGTCCTCTATTACTACAACGACTTTACCATAGAGGAAATCGCCAGCATTTGCAAGACCTTCCAGGGTACAGTGAAGTCAAGACTTTATAGGGCTCGCAAAAATTTGAAGAAAGAACTTTTAAAAACACAAGAAGAATATGAAGGAGAGTTATTATGAAAGATTTTGATAAGTATATAAAAAATGAACTCAATAAGTCTGTTGAAAGTTCTTCTCCTTCTGATTATCTTAAAAATAAAATTGATTTAGAGATCAATTCGCAAGGAGAAAAAGGAGAATTTAAAATGAAAAAAAGATTTGTATTAGTAGCAGCTGCTGCCCTTGTCCTTTCAGTGGGCGTCTTTGCAACAGGAAAAATTACAGGAACTATTGCATCTTCATCCTCTCACTATAACTACACAAATTACACTGACATGGCGAAAGCAGAAAAAAAGGCTGGTTTCGATGCCTATGCCCCAGAAAGTTTGGGAGACTATAAATTTGATGGAATTAGAATGGTTGACATGGCAGACATGGATGACACTGGAGCAAAACTAAATAAGAGAAAGGCAATTGATGTAAATTACAAAAATGATGCTGGCGACAAGGTAATGCTCTCAATTGACAAGAATCCAGAAAGTTCAAAAGCTATAGACGAACAAGCTTATCAAGAAATGAGAGAAATTAATGGCGAGAAAGTTTATTATTGGAGATTAGAAAGTGTATTTCTACCAGATGAAAAAGATGCAAGTAAAGAGGAACTTGAAAGATCAGAAAAAGATCCTTTCTTTAACCTAGCTATTGGCTCAGCTAAAAGAGAAGAAGACACTTCAAAGCACCTAATCTTTGACTACAAGGGAGTGCAATATGAGCTAATGGCTGGAGATGATATGGACGTAAATGAATTTTATAGGATGGCAGAAGAAATTATTAAATAATTTCTCGCAGTTAGTTAAAACATTTTTCTTATATATTAGATACTTGTAAAATTTAAAAATCTAAACACCAAAAAAGGACCCTCGCGGTCCTTTCTTTTTGTCTAAATTTTCATATCAAATGAAATTAATTTGCCCCTGTCATCTTCTTATACATTTCCACATTTGTGTCATTTAAAAATTCATAGGCTGCATTTATTTTTTGGAATTTTTCTTTTGCTCCCTCTTCCTTATTAAGGTCAGGGTGGAATTTTTTTGCCATCTTCCTGTAAGCAAGTTTGATCTCATACTTGTCTGCTGTGTAGTTTACGCCAAGAGTGTCGCAAGCAGATTCGTATTGGTCCTTGAAGCCGTAGCCTCCAGATGATGAAGTGCCACCATAAGAGCCTCCATAGTTGTTGCCATAGGATCCACCTTGGTTTTCATAGAATCCTCCATAGCCTGCTTGCCTAAAGAATTCTTCAAATTGTGAGAAGTCGTCAAAAGTTGTCCAAGTAAAACCACCAAAGTCCTCAAACCTTTGTCTGTACTCTTCTTCTCTTTGTCTTCTCTTCTCTTCTTCTGCCTTAATTCTTTCTCTTTCCTTCTTTTCCCAGTAAGCTCTTCCGTAGCCAGAGATATTTTCAAATTCATTTTCCTTGCCAAGGAGATAGTGGTCTGCCCTGTCGTAGAAAAATTCTGTCACCACATAGTGGGCGTACTTCAAGAAGGATTCTGACACGTTCCCTAGTATTGGCACAAATATTGCCAAGACTATTAGAGTTGATAGCCATTCATTTCTCGCCAAGCCTCTCCATGCAAAGGGGTTTAAAAGCAAAAATATTATTAAGCAGCCTCCCATAGAAATTATGTACAAGAAAAATCTTCTCACTGCCGAGAAGAGATCCACGGCAATATTTACTATTACAATTAAGAAGGTCAAGAGGAGGTCTAAAAATTTCCCCAAACCCTTATAAAAATATCCTAAAATTTTATTCATTATCTATCCCTTTTCTATATTCTTCTAAAAACTTTTCGTCTTCAATGACAAGTCCCCACTCATTTGCCAAAAATTCTAAGTGGTGGGTGAACTCGTGGAGGAGAACTTCTTCAAGTTTTTCCTTCAGCCTATCTCTCGATGAAAATCTGTACATCTCCATAAAGGACCCGTAGTAAATTTTTATCATGTTGCCAAGAATAGACCTTTGATACTCTCCCATTATTAATAGGTCATCATTGCGAGCCTCGGCGTGATACTTCTTATCTTCTGATAAGATTATACCACCATTTAGATGGTCAAAGGCATAGGCTGGTATGGACTCGCAGATTTCTTCCAAAATTTCTTGGACTTCATCAATCCTCTCAAGATAATAGGAGTCCTCGTCATAATCATTTTCTAAATCTATTTCTTCACTTTGATTTACTTCTTGGCCTTCTTCTTTATCTTCTTCAAAAGATTCATAGCAAGTCTCACAAGTTTCGCAAACATCATCTATTAAAGATTCATCTTCCTTTGCTTTAGAAGACTCAATGTTTTCACTTGAACTCAAAGGCATTTCATCTTCTCTTTTATCATAAACATCTTGGATTATATCAAGAGGAAGATCAAAATTATTTTCTCCATGGCTATAAAAAATTTTTTTCTCGTCAAAGTCCTGCATCTTTTCACCTACAAAATAAAAAACTGTAGCATCCTACAGTTTTATCTAATTTATTTAATTATAATACCCAAGCTTAAAATTTTCCACACATCTTATATCTCATCAAGGGCAGCGAGTTTTTTACCTGGCACTGATGACAAAAGTTTTTTTGTGTAGTCCATCTTTGGGTTTTCAAAAATTTCTTCTGACTCGTCGTATTCCACGCAGTCGCCGTGATACATTACGAGGACTTCTTCTGCCACGTGCCTAACTACTGAGAGATCGTGGGATATGAAAATCATAGAGAGTCCTAGGTCTCTTTGGAGGTCTTCCAGCAAGTTAATTATTTGTGCTTGGATAGAAACGTCAAGGGCTGAAGTTGGTTCGTCAGCAATAATTATTTTTGGATCAACAGCAAGGGCTCTTGCAATAGAAATTCTCTGCCTTTGCCCTCCCGAAAACTCGTGAGGATATCTCTCCATGTGGTATTCTGATAGGCCACAAATTTCCATTGTCTCCAAAACTTTTTTGTGGATCTTGTCCTTGTCCCTTTCTCCCAAAAGATTTCTTATTCCCGATGCAATTATGTCCTTGCATTTTTTTCTTGGGTTAAGTGATGAGTAGGGATCTTGAAAAATCATTTGGACGTCTTTCCTATATTTTTTTAGCTCCCTTTGGTTCTCTTCTAAAATATTTTTTCCATTATAAATAATCTGACCTGTAGCATCTGGATAAAGTCCCATGATGCACCTTGCGAGAGTGGACTTGCCAGACCCACTTTCTCCAACTACGCCAAGGGTGTGTGAAGTCCTAAGGTCAAAGGAAATATCATTAACTGCCTTTAGAGTATTTTTTTTGCCAATATTAAATTCCTTGTTTAAGTTCTTAACTTGTAAAATTATTTTATCTTCCATAGTATCACCTGTACAAGAAGCAGCTTACCTTTTGTCCGTCAACATCAACTTCTTCAGGGGCCTTCTCTTCACAAATTTTCATTTTCTCATCGCACCTGTCGCAAAAGTTGCAGCAGTCAGGAAGCCCTATTGGGTTGGGAACTGATCCCCTAATTGTGTAGAGCTCATCCTTCTTCTTGTGGGCACTTGGTATGGCCTTAATAAGTCCCCTTGTGTAGGGATGAAGAGGCCTTTTGAAAATATCTTCAGCCTTGGCTCTTTCCACAAGCTTACCTGCGTACATTACATTGACATAGTCTGCGATATCAGATACAACTCCCAAGTCGTGACTTATGAAAATAATGGAAGTGTTCATGTCTTCCTTTAATTTCTTCATGAGTTCTAGGACTTCCTTTTGGATTGTAACGTCAAGAGCTGTTGTCGGTTCGTCAGCTATTAAGAGCTTAGGAGAAGATGATAGGGCCATGGCAATCATAATCCTCTGCCTCATACCACCCGAAAGTTCGTGGGGATATGAGTTGTAAACTTCTTCTGCTCTAGGGATCTCAACTTTTTTTATCATCTCAATAGACTTTTCTTTGGCAGTCTTCTTATACATCTTAAAGTGAGTCCTAAAAACCTCTGACATTTGGTAGCCAACCTTTAGGGCTGGGTTAAGTGAAGTCATGGGCTCTTGGAAGATCATGGAGATTTCATTCCCCCTAATACGTCTTAGCTCTTCGGGAGTAGACTTAAGTAAATTCTTGCCTTCAAAATTTATTTCTCCAGAAATTTTTTCAATAGATGACTTGTCAAGAAGACCCATGATGGCAAGAGATGTTACGGACTTGCCTGAACCACTTTCTCCTACAATGGCAGTTGTCTTACCATCACGAGTATTTATGTTTGCTTTGTTTACTGCTTTGACAATACCTTGGGAGCTTTTGAAAAAAACTTCAAGGTCTTTTATTTCTAATAACATACTACCTCCTGAACTTTGGATCAAAGGCATCTCTTAGGGCATCGCCAACTATATTTAAGACTAAAATAGTTAGGGCAATGGCCATACCTGGAAAGAGGGTAATGTGAGGATAGTTCCTTATATAGGCCCTTCCCTCAGAAAGCATTTGACCCCACTCTGCTTCTGGCGGCATAATTCCCATTCCTATAAAGGAAAGTGAAGCTGCTGATAGGATTGCAGTTCCCACTCCAATTGTTGCTTGAACAATTATTGGCGCAAAACAATTTGGTAGAATTTCTGCAAAAATTAATTTAAAGGTTTTGACTCCAGCAAGCCTTGCCGATTCAATATATTCCAAGTTCTTCACAGCCATAACCTGACTCCTGACAATCCTTGCATAAGATGGTATTGATGAAAGGGAAACTGCTAAGATCAGATTCCTCATTCCACCACCAAGAGCTGCTGCAAGAGCAATTGCAAGAACAAGTTGTGGGATAGATAAGATTGTGTCCATGACCCTCATGATTATGGCGTCAAAGACTCCTTCATAATAACCTGCGAAGGCCCCAATTATAACTCCAATAAATGTAGAAATAATTACAGAAGAAAATCCAATCCTAAGAGAAATTTGTCCTCCCTTTAGGACTCTTGAAAATATATCACGACCAAAATTGTCTGTCCCCATTAAGTGTTCAGAGCTTGGTCTCAAGAAGTTATCTTTAGGAAACTGCTCTGTGTAGTCGTAGGGTGCTATGAAGTCAGCAAAAATTGCCGCAAGAATTATTAAAATTAAAATCCCAAGGGCAAAGACTGCTATCTTGTTCCTACTGTAATATTTAAAAAATGTTTTAAATCTCTTTATCATAGTCCACCTACTTGTACTCTGACTTAATTCTAGGATTTATAAATCCATAGAGGATGTCAACCACAATAGAAATCACTGAATAAACTATGGCTATGAGCATAATTGCTCCAAGTATTATTGGGTAGTCACGAGTCTTTATGGAGTCAACCATTAGTCTTCCAATACCAGGAATAGAAAAAATCGTCTCTGTCAAAATACTTCCACCAAGAAGTCCACCAGCTTGGAGTCCAATAGTAGTTATAACTGGAATCATTGCATTCTTTAGGGCGTGAACAAAAATAATCTTGGACTTTGAAAGTCCCTTGGCGTAGGCCGTCCTAATGTAGTCCTTGTCCAAGACATCTAACATTGCCGACCTTGTCATCCTCATAATAACAGCAGAAGATTGAAAACCCAGGGCAAACCAAGGGAGGATCATCTGCTTAATAGATGAAAATCCTGAAGCTGGCAAGATCTTTAACTTAGTAGAAAAAATTATTATAAGTAAAAGGCCTGACCAAAAGATTGGCATGGCAAGGCCCACCATTCCAAAGGCAGTGATTATAGAATCTATAAAGCTGTTTTTCTTTAAGGCTGCAAGGACCCCAAAGGATATTCCCATTACAATGGCAATTATAAGAGCACCACCTGCAAGCTTAATTGTTGTTGGAAAAACTCTTAAAAGAGCTGCCGTAACAGACCTCCCTGATTGGTAACTTGTTCCCAAGTCAAAGTGGAGGACCAAGTTTTTTAAGTAATTACCATATTGAACCAGGAAGGGTTCATTTAGTCCAAGGCTCTCTCTTATTGCCTCTACTGTTTCCTTAGGTGCATTGGGTCCAGCTGCAGCAAGGGCAGCATCACCTGGAGAAAGGTAGAGGAGCAAGAAGACTATAAAGCTTACTCCCAAGAGAGTAGGTATTAAAATTAAGAGTCTCTTTAAAATATATTTTGTCATATCTAATCCTTTCTTTCCTAGAAAAGACGAAATTCACCAAATAAGAACTTGGTGAATTTCAAAAAAATTATTTTTCTAATAAAGTTACATCTTTAAGTTCTTGTGGATATTTTGGAAGTAGTTGAAGTCCTTCTACTCTACTGTTAGCTGCCACAAGTGTTTCACCATAGCAAATGTATAACCATGGATATTCTTGATTTATAATCTCTTGAGCCCTCTTGTAAATTTCTGCTCTCTTTGCATCATCAACTGTTGAAAGACCTTCTTTTATTAAATTATCAAGTTCATCATTTCCAAAATACATAAAGTTTGGTCCTTGGCCCTTATTTGATGAATGGAAAGGTTGGAAAAGTTCATAGTGGGCATCCACAATTGATGGGTTCCAGCTCATGATAAACATGTTGTGCTCTTTTCTCTTTAAGGCATCCATGAAAGCTCCCCATTCAAGTCTTTCAATGTTAAGACCAATTCCATATTCCTTCAATTGGGCTTGCATCATAGTTGCAACATTAACTCTTTGAGTGTTGTCAGATGTGTAGATGGAAATATTTGTGCCTTCCCCTACTCCTGCAGCAGCAAAAAGTTCCTTTGCCTTTTCCTTGTTAACTTTGTTTGCTTCAAGAGAATCTGCTATAGAATATTTGAAGTTAGGGTTAATTGGACTTGTTGCAAGCTTTCCACTATTCATATAAACAGTTTCAAAAATTGTCTTCATGTCAATTGCATTTACCATAGCTTCTCTTGCTTCCTTCTTGTCGAAAGGAGCCTTGTCCATGTTAAATCCAATGAAGTGAACTGAGTTATCTAATTTTCTGTAAAGAGTTAGATCCTTGTTTTCTTCTATATTAGGAATTTCTGATGGGTCGATTTTATATGCAAGGTCAACTCCACCAGATTCAAGTTCAATAATTCTTTGTGAAGCTTCTGGTATTACCTTCATTTCGATGCCAGCAATACTTGGCTTGTCTCCCCAATAATTTTCATTTACTGAGAAAGTCGCATGGTCATTTTGAACCCATTCATCTAATACGAAAGGTCCAGTTCCCATTGGTGCAGTAGCAAGGTCTGCTCCACCTTCTACATAGGCCTTAGACACAATAGACACAGCTGGGTGTGATAGTGAATTTAAAAAGGCGGCGTCTGGTTCAGTTAACTTAAAGGAAAAAGTTAAATCATCTTCCTTTTGGTAGGAATTTGGATCTATCTTGCCATAAAAAGATTTAAACTTTTCACTTCCTGCTGCTCTTTGAAGTGTAAAAATTACATCATCAGCAGTAAGTGGGCTTCCATCAGAAAACTTAACTCCATCTCTTAATTTAATCTTAAAAGTTTGTGGGTCTGGGTTTTCAATTGATTCTGCAAGTGAATTTACAAGTTCGCCCTTTGCGTTTCTCTTTACTAAAGTATCATAAACTTGAATTAAAATATTTTCTGCGTAATCATCATTTAGTGCATTAGGCTCAAGCGTTGTAGTATCTTCAGAAATTGCAACTTTTAATACCTTTCCTTCTTCTCCTGACTTGTCCTTAGAGGAGCAAGCCGTCATAAACAGCGAAAGCACTAAAAGCATTCCAATAATTACTCTTTTCTTCATTATCATCTTCCTTTCTTAGACTCTTTTTATATCTGCTCCAAGATTTCTAAATTTCTCTTCGATTTTTTCATAACCCCTGTCGATGTGGTGAATTTCAGAGATTTCAGTTTCTCCTTCAGAAACTAGTCCTGCAAGTATAAGGGCAGCTCCTGCTCTTAAGTCTGTTGCAGCAACCTTGGATCCGTATAGTTTGTTCTTACCCAATAGTATAGCTTCTCTATCTACTACTTTGATTTTTGCACCCATCTTTTTAAGTTCTTCTGCGTGCATGAATCGATTTTCAAAAACTGTCTCTATAATGGAAGATTGTCCTTCGGCTTGAGTTAAAAGGGCCATGAATTGTGCCTGTAAGTCTGTTGGGAAACCTGGATGAGGTAGGGTTTTTATTTCAATTGGTTTAATATCATCTGTCCCTACAACCCTAACAGTGTCTCCATTTTCTATTACCTTGGCACCAGTTTCTTCTAACTTTGCTATAACTGGTTTTAGGTGGGATGTTATTATATTTTCAATAGTTATGTCTCCACCAGTAATTGCTGCAGCTACCATAAAGGTTCCTGCTTCAATCCTATCTGGAATAATTTGGTGAGTGCAACCTCTTAACTTTTCTACGCCCTTGATTTTTATTGTAGAAGTTCCTGCGCCCATTACCTTGGCGCCCATTTTATTTAGAAAGTTTGCAAGGTCAACAATTTCTGGTTCCATGGCACAGTTCTCCATAATAGTTTCGCCTTCAGCAAGGACTGCAGCTGTCATAATATTTTCTGTTGCTCCAACTGATGGGAAGTCAAGATAGATTCTTGTACCCACAAGCTTGTCACACTCAGCTTTTATTTCTCCGTGAGTCATTTCTATATTTGCACCTAGGGCCTTAAAGCCTTTTAAGTGAAGGTCAATTGGTCTTGAGCCAATGTTGCAGCCACCAGGTAGGGAGTTATAGGCCTTGTTTAACTTGGCAAGAAGTGGTCCCATAACAAGGAAGGATGCCCTCATCTTGCTCATGAGTTCGTAGTCAGTTTCATAAGAGTTAAGGCCACTTGGATCAATTACAAGCTTGTTGCCATCTTTTTCTATTTTAAGTCCAAGCCCTCTAAGAACTTCTGTAATGATTTCAACATCCTTTAACTCAGGCACGTCTTCCAAAACAATTTCTTCTGTTCCAAGAATTGTTGCAGCTAAAATTGGAAGAGCTGCGTTCTTTGCACCTGAAATTCTAACCTTGCCCTTAAGTGGGCCCTTTGATTTTACTAATATTTTATCCAAAAGGATTCCTCCTATAAAATTTTATTTATATTAATTTAATTATATCACAGAGGTTCTATTAAATTAAGGAATTAAAACATTGGCATTAATAAAATATCCGTTTATGTTAGAATAAATTATTAGATATTAAAAGGAGGTTTTTATGAAGAAATTCATCCGTGAAAAATATAGAAATGTAGAAGAATCAATTTATGCTGTAGACTACTCTAGCATCTATCCAGACTTTATTAACTTTGGTGTTGGTGACCCTGACCTCATGACTGACGAGGCAATAATAAAAGAAGCCTACGACTCACAAATGGCAGGTCACACTCACTACGAAGATCCACAAGGTTACATAGGACTAAGAGAAGCTGTGGCAAGTTTTTATAAAGAAGACTTTGGAGTTCTTTGCGACCCTGATGAAGTAATGATTACTATGTCGGGAACTGAAGGAATGTTTTTAATCCTTCAAGCCCTCTTAGAAGAAGGCGACGAAGTAATAGTCCCTTCACCCTACTTCAGCGTCTACCCAGACCAAATCGACATGGCTGGAGGTAAGACTGTCTTCTACGACACAAAATTCGAAAATGATTTTGACATAATTCCAGAAGAACTTGAAAAATTAATAAATAAAAAAACTAAGGCCATTATAATAAACACTCCCAACAATCCAACGGGAGCAGTCTATAGTGATGAGACCCTAAAGGCAATCTATGAGCTTGCAGTTAAGCACGACATCTTAGTTATTTGTGACGACATCTACACAATTTACTCCTACGAGTCTCACTTCACTCCAATGATTAAGTGGGACAAGAACTTTGAGAGGGTAATTTCTATCTCCTCCATGTCCAAGGACTATGTAATGACTGGTTGGAGACTTGGCGCTATAGTTGCCCACAAGGACCTTATCAAGTCCATGACTGCCATTCACACAAACACAGTTTATTCTGTCCCAACACTTTGTCAGTATGCAGGGGTTGTTGGAATTAATCAAAGAAAGAGGATCTGCCCACCCCTTGCCGAAGAGTACAAGGAGAGGATGTATCTTGCCTACGACAGACTAAAAAAACTAAAGCACGTAGAAGTTATGAGACCTAAGGGAACTTTTTACATCTTCCCAAAAATTTCTGTACCAGGCATGACAACTGATGAAGTTGTGAAAGAGATTTTGGAAAAGGCTCACGTAAACCTAATAGACGGTAAAGCCTTTGGTTCTGCTGGCGACGGCTTCATAAGAATTGCCGTAACAGTTAACAAGGACAAAATCAACGAAGCCTTTGATAGGATAGAAAAGTTGGAAATCTTTCAAAAGTAATTTGCTTTTGACAACAAATTAAAAATTTAAAATAATAAATATAAGTTCATCAAAAAAGACTGAGTCATAAAAAACTCAGTCTTTCTTTTTAAATAAATTTTAAAATTGCCCCATAGATAATTGGAATAAAAATTGCTGGCATAGAATTTGCAATTTTAAAGTCAACAAGCTTTAACATTGAAAGGCAAATTGCAATTATTATTACGCCACCTGTTCCTGAAAGGTTGCCTGCAACTTCTGGTGTGAAAATTGGAAGTAAGAAGCCAGATAAGAATACCATTAGGCCTTGATAAAGGAAAATAGGAAGGGACGAGAAGGCAACTCCCTTGCCAAAAGTCGCCGCTAAGAAGAAGGCAGTGATTCCATCCATAAGGGACTTGGTAAAGAGGATTTCATTGTTCCCCTTGACGCCAGCGTCAATTGCTCCAAGGATTGCCATGGACCCGACGCAAAAAATTAAGCTGGCACTAATAAAGCCTTCTGCAAAGTTTTCATCTTGACCCTTGACGAACTTCTTCATTAAAAAATTTGTAAACTTGTCAAGCTTGTCTTCAATATTTATTGCTTCACCAATGATAAGTCCAATAACTATGGAGCCTATCATGACGATGACATTACCTTCAAGGGCAGACTTTATCCCTACTGCTATGACACAAAGGGGAAGAAATTTCATTATAGAGTCCTGGGTCTTTTTTGGAAATCTATGGCCTACAAGGGACCCAAGGAGTCCAAGGACTAAGACTACCATTGCATTTACAAAAACTCCTAACATGTCTACCTACTTTCCAAGTTTATTTTCTCTTCCGTAATAAAAGAGATATTGGTTGGCAAAGCCTGCGTTCTTACCAAAGACTTCCCTGCCACGTGTGGCAATCTTGGACTTTGGTGTAACTTCCTTTAGGTATAATTCTTCCATGACCCTCTTTATCCAAACGTCAACTGGGAAGGACTCCTTCCTGTCAAAGGCAAAGAGGAGGATGCAGTCTGCAACCTTTGGTCCCACTCCTGGAAGAGTTTGAAGTTCCTTTCTGGCATCTTCTAGGTCCATTTCAGAAATCCTTTCTATGTCAACTTGACCTGATGCAATTAGCTTTGAGGCTTCAACTATCCTCTTGTCACGAAAGCCAACTCTTGCAAACTCACGAAGGTCCTCTGGCTTGGCAAGAGCAAGCTGTTGAGCACTCGGGAAGGCATAGTATTTTCTGTTTTTATCTTCTCCAAGATAGTCACCATACATTTCTGAAATCTTTTCAATTGCCTTTTGGATCCTAGGTATTTGATTGTTGGCAGAAATTATAAAGGAAATAATTGTCTCGAACTTGTCTTGGTTTAAGATCCTTATCCCCTTACCATAATCTGTAGCATCTTTCATGACCTCGTCTTGGGCAAGCTCTTCCATTACAAGTTTGTAGTCACGAGAAAGGTCGAAGTAGTCATAAAAAATTTCTTCAAAGGACTTCTCATCCACTCCCTTTAAAATTATTTCATCTCCAACTTTTTTTTGCATTGGCAACTATTCCATGAGTTACAAAGGTAAAGGATCCGTCCTCTTCTTCATACCACCTAAAGGCTTGACCACAAGTGAAAATATCTCTGGGATCAAATTCCTCTAGGTCACTAATCTTGCAAAGACCTTCATCAAAATTTATCTTCATTAAAAACAAAACTCCTATAAATAAAAAACCTATTATAAAATAATAGGTCAACTAATTTCTTTCATAAAATAAGATAGGGTTAGAAGCGAATCGTTAAGCCTTATGTTTTCAACTACAATGCCTTCTGGTCCCTTTAAGTCGTAGGGTGCGAAGTTCCAAATTCCTCTTACACCTGCGTCAATCGCTCTCTTTGCCACATCTTCACAAACTTCTCTAGGCACAGTTATAATGGCAACATCTACTCCTTCATCTCTTATGTATTTTTCCAAGTCTTCCATCTTACGGACCTTAATCCCACTTATGTCATCTATGTCATCCTTGATATCAAAAAGTGAAATCACATTAAAACCAGAATCTCTAAATCCATTGTATCTAGCAATGGCCTGTCCCAATCTACCAGCACCAATAACTATGCTCTTGTAAGACTTGTCTATTCCAAGAATTTTATCAATCTGGTCTTTAAGGGCCTTAGTGTTGTAACCATATCCCTGTTGGCCAAATCCCCCAAAATTATTTAAGTCCTGTCTAATTTGCGAAGCAGAAAAACCTGTGAGTCCACTAAGTTCCTTTGAAGAAACTCTCTCAACTCCATCTTCTATGAGTTCTTTTAAGTACCTATGATAAACTGGCATTCTCCTTATTACGGTTTCGGAAATACCCCTTGCATTCTTCGGCAAATTAACACCTCCTAATTGTTCATATTATAACAATCTTTGCAACTTTTGTAAATTAAAGGAAAATATCTTTTTATTTTGTTTTATGTTTTTATGAGTTAGTAATTTTTTATGGCTTTGTGTTTTACTATGACTTTGTATTTTTTTATAAGCTTGTAGTTTTTTATTAAGCCCTATTTTTCTATGAACTTATGATTTGTTACGAGCTAGTATTTAATTGCTAATCAATAAAAATTTACATAAAAAAATCGCCCTTAGGCGACTTTTAATCTTCAACTAAAACCCCTTGAACCACAAGCCTTGTGTCTCCTGGCGAACAAGTTTGTAGGGTTAGCATGTCCTTGATTTCCTCTGGCATGACCCCACTTACAAGATTTCTTTCCTTGATGTAAGCCAATAGATTTTTCCCTTCTTCCTCACTATAACATGGATTCCTAAACTTATCATAAGGGTCGGCATTATAAACTGCAAAGACCTTATATTTTTTGTAGCCATTGAGGGAATAAATTTCTATAAACCTGTCTTCTTTAAAGAAATCTTTATCCTCATACTTGTGAAGGTCCTTAAAATTACCGGCACGTTGATTGTTGTGACCGTAGATTATTGTGTTTTGGTCTGATAAATCTTCCTTGTTCCTATAGTCCATAAAGATTGCACCGAAGACATTGTACTCATCCTTGTAATTGTGGTTTAGGTAGTAGTTATTGTCACTTCCCTTGACTATGGGATAGTCTATATCTGTCCCACCAACTCTTATCCAACCAACAACAGAAGGGTAGTCTTTTCTTAGGGCCTCAATTTTTTCTATGGCCTCTTGGTCCCTTTTCTTTTTCTCATCAAGTCCTGGATTAGAAGTTTTAACTTCTTCTCTCTCAAATTTTTCTTGGACTTCTCTTGTGGCAGACTTAAAGTTCTTGTCTTCCTTGTTGTAGTTGTAAATCCTGTAAAGACTTGTGAGCAAGATTATCACAAGAAGAATTTCTATTATATTTAATATTTTTTTCTTCATTTATCTTCCCTTTCAGTTTCTTTTAACTTTTAAAGATAAATCGCTGCTGCCAAAATCATACAATCTATAACCATTATAAGTCTTCCTAAGAGTGGCAATAAATTTTTCGAAGACTTATCTTCCTTATAATTTTTAAAATTACCTGGAATTTCTCTTGCCCAAAAAATTGCAAAAAATATAAAGGCCAGGCACTTTAATAAATCCATCTTAAGCTTCCTCTATATCAAAAAAGTTTTCTGCTATCATGCACCTTATTGATCCGCCACCATACTTAGAAATTGTCTCTACATCAATTGGAAGGATTTCGTCGTATTTTTCAATTTTTTCAATATTTTCTTTCCTGAGGTGGCCATAGGCTGACTGAGCTATAACAAGAATGTTTTTGTCATGGCCCTTTAGTTCAATAGAATTTCCTGCAAAGTTATCAAACTCTTCTTGGTTAAGAGAAATTATTTCCTTACCTGACTCTCTTAAGGACTTTAGAACTTCCTCTTTGTTTTCTACGATTAAGTCATCTGCAATAATTGCAAATTTTTCACCCACCATCATCAAGACATTTGTGTGGTAGATGTAAGTTCCCTTGTCCTTGGACCTAAAGTAAACAGATTTCAAGTCAAAGGCCTTGCAAAATTTTAAAAATTCGCCCTTGTCACAACGCTTTGAAAGACTTCCGTAGCAGATCTTGTTCCACCTGTCTATTACAACAGCTCCAGTCCCTTCAAGGACTCTTCCTTCATTATTTCTAAAGTCAACTATTTCTGCCTTGTTGTAGTCAAGAATCTTCTTAAGTTGTGGGAGGATTTTATCGTACTCTTCATTCCTATTGTCTGTGTACATTTCCGAAATAAAAATTTTGCCAGGGAAGGTCACAAAGACATTGTTGGGGAAAATTGAATCTGGTGTCCTCTCGTCAAAGTCTTCGATGACATCAACATGGATATTTTTTTCTCGCAAAGCTTCCACTGCTTGGTCAAATTCTTTTAAAGCCCTCTCTTGAATTTCTTCCTCAGAAGTTTTCTCTGGGCTAACTTGGTAAACATTGTCTACTGCTGTCTCTGTATTAAAATTAAAGGCGTAGGGCCTAACTAAAATTACCTTATTTGTTATCATAGATTTCTCCTTTACATCAATTAAGTCAATTATAACAAATTTCCAATAAAAAACCCTCCACCAAGGAGGGATAAATTTTTCATTTATAAAATTTTACTCACAAGTAATAGTTAATTACATTCTCAAGAAGTAGGAGGTTAGTAATGCTTCCTATTCCACCAGGCACTGGAGAGAAGGCTCCAATCTTTCCCATGACAGCTTCCTCATCAAGGTCGCCACGATACTTGCCTTCCTTATTCTTTGAAGTTCCTATGTCAATAACAACTGCATCTTCCTTGAAATAAGTTTCGTCAAGAGTCTCTGCCCTTCCCATGGCAGTGAAAATTATATCAGCAGACTTAGTGTACTTTCTAAGGTCCCTTGTGCCAACGTGACAAACTGTTACAGTTGCAAGTTCACTTAACAAAATCATAGCAAGAGGTTTCCCAACAACATTAGAATGGTTAATGACTACCACGTCCTTGCCCTTTAGTTCATAGCCATAAAAACCTAAGAGCTCATGGGCTGCCTTTGATGCAAGAGGGATGAAGCCATCAAGATGGCCGCTATAGACCTTGGCCCTGTTAAGGGGGTTCATACAGTCAATATCCTTTTCTGGATCAATCGCAAGAGAAATTACATCTTCGTCAATAGACTCTGGGAGAGGTCTAAAGACAAGTATGCCTCCAACTTTTTTATCTTGGTTTAAGTCCTTTAAGCAGTCTAATATTTCTTCCTGACTTACATCTTCTTTGAATTCATTTACGTCTACACTAACTCCAAGTTTTTCTGCAGACTTTTTTATCCCCTTCAAGTAGGCAAGAGATCCATAGTCCTCGCCCACTCTTATAATAGAAATTATTGGTTTGTCCTTTAACTTTTCAACTTTTTCAACTAGGTCCCTAGTCTTTTTTTCAACATAGTCCTTGGCATATAAAATCTTTGTCATATTACCTCCTCTTGTAAGAGCTTCCAATTTTGTTAAATTTATTACCACAAAAAAATACGCTATAAATTATTATAACGTATTTTTTTGCGTTTTTATAAATTAGCTGCAATATTCATTGCAATTGTTATCACAAAGGAATTTACAACATTGATAAATAAACTACCTATTAAAGGAACTAGAAAGAAAGCTTTAGGTGAAAATCCATATTTTTCGCTTAATGTATCCATGTTTGCCATTGCTGTTGGAACAGCACCTAAACCAAACCCGCAGTGTCCAGCAGCTATTATACTGGCATCATAATCTCGTCCCATAAATTTAAATGTGAATAATATAGAGAATATAATCATAAGTAAAACTTGGCCAAACAATAAAATCAACATAGGTGTAGCAAGTTCTGCTAATTCCCATAACTTTAATTTCATCATACTCATAGCTAAGAAAACAGATAATGAAATATTTCCCATTAATTCTAATTCAGAATGATGTACGCGAAACCTATTTTTATCATTGTTTAAGTTAAGTATTGCAGCTGATGCTAACATTCCCCCTACTGATGCAGGAAAATTCAAACCTGATAAACTTAGAATTTTTGATAAAACTGTTCCAAGTCCAATTGATATTAACATTAGATAAGAAGATTCTGTAAAGCCTTTGACTGTTAATTCATTTTCCATACTGGATTCAAAATCAATGATATTTCCTCCTGTACTTGCCGACTTGGTTATTGATTTCTTTTCAATTAAATATTTACCAACAGGTCCGCCTATTAAAGCTCCAGCTACTAGTCCGAAAGTAGCAGATGATAAAGTGATAGTATTTGCTGTTTCTAAACCTAACTTTACTAAATCCGGAGCAAAAGCAGCACTAGTTCCGTGCCCCCCTGTCATAGGTATAGAAGCCGTAGCCACACCAACTAATGGATCAACTCCAATAATTAAAGAACCTGCTATACCCCATGCATTTTGTAGAATTACCATAATGCTTGACAATATTAAAAATACAATTGCTGCTTTTCCAGCTTTTTTTAACAATGGTATGCTCGCAGTAAACCCAATACTAGTATAAAATACAAGCATAAAGAAATCACTCAAAACAAAATCAAATTCAATCATAAATGTTTTTGTCACATACCCAAAAAGTGTTATTAGAGTAAAAATAATCCCTCCAACAACTGGCACAGGTATACAAAACTTTTCTAATAAGTATACTCTCTTTTTTATAAATGATCCTAAAAGTAATACTAAAACTGCGACAGTTGCTGTATAAAACATATTTAATTCAATAGTAAACATGCATATCCTCCTTTACCATTTTTTACTTAAAAAGCAATTTTCCCATCTTTTAGTATTTCAACTCCATCCGCAACAACTGTAGGTTTTGTCATTATAGCATCATAGTGGCAAGCTGCTTTTAAGGTTCCACCTAGATTGATGCTTGTCCCAATTCCTATATGAACTGATCCATAAACTCCCTCATCTTCTAACATAAGACCAATAAATCTACAGTTTGGATTTAATCCAATCCCAAGCTCTGCTATATTATATACATTAGGGTCATTCATAGATTTGAAATTATCAGCTAACATTTTTGCCTGATATCCACCCTTTATATCTACTATAAAGCCATCAACAACTTCGAACTCAATAGGCTCTTCCAATAATCCTATTCCTATGTAAGGAACGCTTGCATCAGCAACTATCTTTCCTTGCGCAGTTCCTTCTATTGGAGATACATTAGCTTCAATAGTAGGTGCTGTAGAAAATTCTCCTGGCTCAACCAAGCAATATAATGCATTTCCACGTCTGCCTTCTGCTGAAAATGTTAAATCAGTACCCAAAGGAGTTGTCAAGTGAACTTTTTTTGAATTTGCTAACATGCTAGCAACCTTTTTACATATTGGCGCTTGTTTCTCGAAGTCACATTCCATTCCTCCATGAATCATCATATCTTCACTAAATTGTGTTAATACAATTCCTCTACTCCCATTTGCTATAGCCTCTTTAACAGCATTTGTATGTGTAATTGACTTCCCTACAACAGATAGAAAAGCATCTGAACCCTTCATTGCTTCTGCAATAATTTTTGGCGGCTCATTACTGTCAAACTCTCTAGGCATCATTATGCTTATGACTGGTTCAATATCTTTTCTATATGCAGATGCAGCTATTGTTTCAGCTATGTTAATTTTTTCTGGTTCTGTTACTATTAAAAGTTTTTCCCCTTTTTTCATTTTCAAATTAATGTCAATTAATTTGTCCGCGATCTTTCCCATTAAAATTTTTTTCATAAGAATACCTCTTTCTTTTTATATTTTCTATTTTCTATAGAATATTTTCATTTACCTAATTATAACTTACTTTTCAGTACTTTACAACAATAAATTTAAAAATAAAAAAATAAATCTTAACTAGAAGATTTATTTTAATAACTGTATTTAATTTGCCTTATTTTTTTCAAGTATATACAAACATCCTTTTTTTATATGTTCTTCTAAATATTTTTTTGATAGCTCCAAATCTTTTTCTTTGAGTGCGTTTAATATATTTAAATGCTCTTCTAATATCTCCATTCGCCTTATCTTATCTCCTGCAGATATGTTCCTATCGCGTATTAGAACATCGTTCAAGTTTGTTATTAATTTCTTTAGTCTCTTGTTTTCTGATTTCTCAAGAATAAAGTTATGAAGTTTATTGCTCATATCAACATTACTACTTATATCATTAATCCTAATATTTTCTTCCAATTCTTCTATTAACTCATTAATTTCTTCTTCAGAAATATTAGGCATTGCTAACTCTAAAGCTAATTTTTCAAGAGCTTGCCTGCATTCATAAACCTCCATTAACTCTTTTTCTGAAAAACCTCTAACATAAACTCCTTTGTAAGGGATAACTTCAAGAAATCCCTCTGTTGCCAATCTCCTGAATGTTTCTCTAACAGGTGTTGCGCTAACCCCTAATGCATCAGCAATATCATTCTCATTCAATTTCTGTCCCTCTTCAAAAACATCATCCAAAAACATTTGCTTTAATGATTCATAAACTTGCTGATTCAATGTTTTCTTATTTTTTATTTTATACTTATTAACAGTTTTCTTTTCCATTATATTTTTATCTCCATAAAATTTTTATTATTCTCTAATCAATTTTATTATATCAAATCATTTAAGGTTATCTTATCTGGCAAGCATGACCTCTTATCTCCAGAATTTGAATTATAGATAAATATTATTTTTATTTAATACCCATCTTTACTTAGTAGACAATCATTCCGCCGTTGGGAGAAATTATTTGTCCCGTCATGTAGGAGTTCTTGTCAGAAACCATAAAGGCCACAAGTTCTGCAATTTCTTCTGTGGTTGCAAGTCTTCCCATGGGTATGTCTTCTGACAAAATGCAGAGGTTGTCTGTCCCTATCTCTCTTGTCATTGGTGTGTCAACTGCACCTGGGGCAACTGCATTAACACTTATGCCTGAGTAGCCAAGCTCTTGCGCAAGAGCCTTTGTAAGTGCATTAATGGCACCTTTTGTTGCTGAGTAGTGACTCTCCATGGATCCACCAACTATTCCCCAAATGGATGTCATGTTTAAAATTTTTCCTGAGTGCTTCTTTAGCATGTAGGGAAGGGCTGCGTGAATTGCATTGTAAACTCCCTTTACATTGACATCGAAAATCTCGTCCCAAGTCTCTTCGTCAATATCTTGGAAGAGGGCGTAAGAAGATATGCCAGCGTTGTTGATTAGGATGTCAACTCCCTTAAATCTTCTTTCAACTTCTTTAAACATGTCTTCAACTTCAGAAAATTTTCTCACATCTGCTCTTAGGGCAAGGGCGTCTTTACCCATGTCTCTAATTTCTTTTTCCAATTCTTTAGCTTCTTTTTCTGACTTGTTGTAGTTAATAATTACTCTGTAGTCTTCTCTTGCAAGTCTTCTTGCAATATCTCTCCCAATTCCTCGTGAGGCACCAGTAATAAGTACAGTCTTCATCTTGTGTCTTCCACCAACCTTTACTTCATTATACCAAATTTATAAAAATAATTTTGCAAAAGAAAAAAGCCATGTCAATGACATAGCTTTTTCCGGTAAATATGCTTTTAAATTATAGGTTTATTCTACCGTCTTCGAAGTCTTCTTCTGGGATAGGTCTCTTTACAATGTGATTGTAATAGATTTTTTCAACTGCCATTGAAATAGCATTATCGCCTGTTACGTTACAAGCTGTACCAAAAGAGTCTTGAGTTAGGTAAAGTGAAATCAAAATTGTAGCAAGTGTTCCTGATGATTCGATTCCAATAACTGGTAGGAATGGAAGGGCACTCATTACTGCTCCACCTGGCGCACCTGGTGCTGCAACCATGGCAACTCCAAGAACTGCGATAAACTTAAGTAGTAGTGGGAAAGAGTGTGGCATATCAAACATTGTAAGTAATGTGAATACACAAGCTGTAAGAGTAATCATAGATCCTGCTAAGTGAACTGTTGCACAAAGTGGGATACAGAATTCTCTAATTTGAGCTGTAACACCCATTTTTCTGTTACAAGCAACGTTAACTGGAATAGTTGCTGCAGATGATTGTGTACCTGCTGCTGTTAGGTAAGCTGGAAGTGCTTCCTTTAAACATTTGAAAGGATTTCTTCCTGTGTATGCACCTGCAACTGAAAATTGTAATATTATATAAAGTAGGTGTAGTGCAATGATGCAGATGAAGATCTTCCAGAATATTCCAAGAATTGCAAATACTGAACCTGAATATGATAGGTTACAGAAGTTACCAAAGATAAAGAATGGAAGTAGTGGAATTACAAATTTTGATAGTACTAGATTTATGATTTCGTTAAATTCATTAATAGCTTTGTAAAATACTTCTCCAGATCCTTTAGCTCTTAGGGCAGAAACTGTAAGTCCAATCATAAATGCAAGAACAAGTGCTGCTGTTACATCAATGAAAGGTCCAAGTGGAATTTCAAATAATGGTGCAACTTCATTTGCTGTTGCTTTTTGAATTTCTTCTGCAAGCTCTGGTTTAATAAAGCTTGGGAATATGTTTCTTGCCATTGTATAAGATAATGAGCCTGCAATTAGTGTAGATCCATAAGCTAATGCAACTGTTGCTCCTAAAAGTTTTCCAGCACCTTCTGATAGATCTGCAATACCCTTAGATACAAAGGCAATAATCATTAGTGGAATTATAAAGTTCAAAAACTTTCCAAATAATCCTGAGATTGTAATTGCTACTTGAGTTACTACTTCTGGTAAAAATTGTCCAACAAGAATACCAAGTGCAATTGCAATAATAAGTCTAGGAATTAGACCTATTTTTTTCTTTTCCTTCATTTTCTTTAATCCTCCTTAATATTTAAAAACTTAGCCCTAATTTCTTGGCCAGTTTTTGTGCCTGCTAGCCCTCCAAGACCAGTCTCCCTAATAGATTCATGTAGCAAGTGACCAACTTCTCCCATTGCTTGACAAACTTCGTCAAAGGGAACAATTGATTTAATACCTGCAAGGGCCATATCAGCTGATATGAAAGAATTCATAACTCCTGATGCGTTCCTAAAGGTACATGGATACTCTACTAGTCCTGCTATTGGGTCGCAGGCTAGCCCCATTACATTAATAAGTGTAATACTGGCTGCTTGTAGTGCTTCTTCTGGACTTCCGCCAAGCATTTCAACTAATGCAGCAGCTGCCATTGCGCTGGCAGATCCACATTCTGCTTGACATCCACCTTCAGCACCAGCGAACGTTGCATATTTACCAATAATTTGCCCTATTCCTATTGATGTCAATAGTCCATTTATCAAAACCTCGTCATCTAAGCCATATTTTTCCTTAGCTGCCATTAAGGCTGCTGGCATAATACCAGAACTTCCAGCAGTAGGCGCTGCCGCAATAGTTCCCATATTTGCATTGGTTTCAGATGTGGAAAAGGCCATAGCCATTGCCCTAACTAGAAACTTGCTAGTTAAAGGGTCTTTATCTTTTTGATAGTCGTTCATCATTTTTGCAAAGCCGTCTATCATTTTATATTCAGTTTCAAAGGATTTTTCTAGTGTTTCTTGGGAAGATCCCTTCATAACATCTAGGATTTCCCTTATCTTATTCTTCATCTCTTCCTCAGTCATCTTAAGGGCCTTTGTTTCTCCCTGAAGGACCAAGTCATAGATGTGAATATTATCCTTATCACAAGCTTCAATAACTTCTTTAGCTGTATTTAACATTTAAACCTCCACATATTTTGATGTAATATATCTGGAATTATTTAACAATTTATTTAACACACTCTCACTTGCACCTTCATCAAGTTCAACTGTAAGAGTTACTATATTTGTAAGCTCGTCCTTACTTGTATTTATAGATTCAATATTGTAGGACTCCTTAGCAAGTATAGTCGATACATCTGCTATAACACCCTTTTGTTCAGGATATTGGAATAAGAGTGTAGGGAACTTACCGTCATAATCAACTTGGATTCCATTGATGTCAACAATTTTCATATTTCCCCCACCAATTGAGGATCCGATTACATATTCGCTGTCCCTGTCTTTATAATTAAATTTAATCTTTACTGTGTTTGGATGATAGTTTTCTCCAAGATTCATTGGTATGAAGGAGTATTTTATTCCTCTCTCATCTGCAATTTCATAAGCATTTCTTATAGAACTGTCATAGGTTTTAAAACCCATAATGCCGCCTAGAAGTGCCCTGTCTGTTCCGTGACCCTTGTAGGTAAAAGCAAAGGAACCGTGAAGATAAAACTCAACGCTTTCATAATCATCTGGACAAATTTTGGCTGCTAATCTAGCGATTTTGCAAGCGCCTGCAGTATGAGATGATGATGGACCAACCATTATTGGTCCAAGAATTTCAAATGAACTATACTCTTTCATTGGACTCCTCCTTATTTCTTAGACCTTATTTTAGCATAATAAACTTAATTTGTGAAATGAAATTACACTTGAAGACTGGATAATTAACTTATTTCTCTTTATTTGTACTTTAAAAAATTTAAGCATTTACTTCAATCTATTAACGCAATATAAACCTTTGCGGTGAAATCAAATATTCCTTGCAAGTATATCATAGATAATATAGTATTAAATTATGAGGATATTATTTTCATTAAAGGAGGAATTTATGAAAGAACAAAACAAAAAAGTCAAAGATCAAAATGACGTTGGCGGCTTTCTGAAGGCTGTAGAAAGAATTGGTAACGGATTACCACATCCTGCCATGATTTTTGCTATACTTAGTGCAATCGTAATCATTATATCTTACTTCGCTGCAAAAGCAGGACTAAGTGTAACATACTTTGATGCCAAGGCCGGAGAAGAAGTTACTAAGGAAGCAGTTTCTCTACTTAACTGGGAGGGTCTAGCTTACATCTTTAACTCTGCAACAGAAAACTTCACAAGTTTTGCTCCATTGGGAACAGTACTTGTAGCTATGCTTGGTGTTGGTGTTGCTGAAAACAGTGGTCTTTTTAATGCAACTTTAAAAAAACTTCTATCTAATGTAAACCCTACACTTCTATCAGCTACAGTTGTTTTCGCTGGTGTAATGTCAAATATTGCATCTGATGCAGGATACCTAGTTGTAGTACCACTAGGAGCACTTATATTTGCAAACGCAGGTCGTCATCCACTTGCTGGTATAGCAGCTGCCTTTGCAGGAGTTAGTGGTGGTTTTTCTGCAAACTTACTACTTGGTACAACTGACCCATTACTTACAAATATCACAAACGAAGCTTTAAAAGCTGGTGGTATTGACATGACTCTTGCCGCTACTTGTAACTGGTACTTCCTATTTGTATCAACTTTCTTAATCACAATAATTGGTACTTTTGTAACTAATAGAATAGTTGAAAAGAACTTAGGAGAATATCACGGATCTTACAAGGCTGACGAAAGTCCACTTACAGATGTGGAAAAGAAAGGTCTTAGAAACGCTCTTATAGCTGTAATAATCTTTATTGTAGTTATGGCATTCTTAATGTTCCCATCAAATGCTCCATTTAGAGCACTAGAAGATGGAAAAGATATTAAGACTCTTAAATTTTTCTTAGGTCACGGACTTATCCCTGCAATGCTACTATTATTTATGATTCCTGGTATTGCTTATGGTAAAACTGTTGGAACTATTAAAAATTCACACGACCTTGTTGACGCAATGACAAAGGCAATGAAGGGCATGGGTGGATACCTTGTTCTTGCATTCTTTGCAGCGCAATTTGTAAAATACTTCAACCAAACAAACCTTGGTCTTATCCTTGCAAAAAACGGGGCAGACTTCTTAGAATCAATTGGACTAAAGGGACTACCACTTCTAATAATGTTCATCTTGCTATCAGCCTTCCTTAACCTATTCATGGGATCAGCTTCAGCAAAATGGGCAATCATGGCTCCAATCTTTGTACCAATGATGTACAACCTTGGACTTTCACCTGCACTTACACAAGTTGCATACAGAATTGGTGATTCTTCAACAAACATCATCACACCACTTATGTCTTACTTCGCAATGATCGTTGTATTCATGCAAAAGTATGACGAAGATTCTGGACTTGGAACTCTTACATCAATGATGCTTCCATACTCTATGTTCTTCCTAGTTGGATGGACAGTCCTAATGATAGTTTGGTATCTAATTGGAATCCCTGTTGGACCTGAAGCACCACTTCACGTACAAGATATGGTTTCAATGTTATTTATCTAAAATAAAATATTCTCAAATAATAAACCCGGTGGATCTTCCATCGGGTATTTTTTATGCTATAAATTTTAATTTTCAAATCACAAATCTTTATTTTTTGTTAAAATAATACTATCTTAATTGAAAGGGATTTATGATGGATTTTTTAAAAAATAAAGACTTACACATCTTATATCTATTCGTCTTTATAGCACTTTCCTTTGCAAACTATTTTTATCCAATAAATAAAATAGCTGTCTTGATATATAGTGTTTTAAGCTTAGTTATTTTAAGCTTTTTTGAAAAAATTTATAGTTTTAAGTTTAGTAACCATATAAAATGTCTTGCTATAATTTATATTATTTTAGTTTTGCTAGAATTTTTTATAGGAGATTTTATTTCTCCAATGGCATCTGAATCACCGCAA
>OHAU01001518.1_pt1 | contig 26560 bp, 34 predicted proteins | sample 1577181 | NCBI WGS metagenome assembly OHAU01 (sample SAMEA3541472, study PRJEB24748) | human gut metagenome | biome: human gut; feature: human-associated habitat; material: faeces | place: China | collected 2012 | reverse complement strand
ACATCAGCTTAGTTATTACGGCTGTAAAGAATGCGGCAAGAAGACGGACCTGAAGAATTTGAAACTGGCATTTATCAACTGTGAATGCGGCGGTACAACAAAATATTTTACGAATGAGACTGCAGAGCTGATCGAGCTGAACTGTATAAACTGCGGTATGCCTGTTGCGCTGAAATACAATGCCAAGAAGAAACTGTATGAAACGATAAGGAGCTGAGGCAATGGCAGAAAAATATAAAACCTGTAAACACAGCACCGGCAGAGTAGGTGAACTGATCGTATACGTCCACCCGACCTGTCCGAGGCTGTCAATGATTAAAGGAACCCTGTGCAGCAGTAAGATCCGCTGCAGGGAGTGCCGGAGCTGGGAGGCGAGGAAATGATACCAAAATGTAGGAAATGTGAAAATACTGAGTTTCAAGATATGAATGGAAGACCTAATCGCTGGTATTGTAAACACCCAGAAGTAAGGGAGCATGTCAGTTGTCCAGCTGATACATTGATTTGCAAAACAGAGAGGTATTCGACAGAGATAACAATTAAGACAAGTCCTAAGTGGTGCCCGAGGAGGAAAAAATAGATGATAGACGTAATCGTTGCAATGGGTGTTGGCGTGCTGATCGGAGCCTTCGGTGTGATCGCCTGGCTCCTGCATGATTAAAAACAGAGGTGAGCATGATGATTGAAATCATAAGTGTGGAGCAGAAAAGAGTGACAGACCAGGAAGCTGCGGAAGCAATAAATATAATTAAGTGGTATTGTGATTGCAGATACTGTTGTGACTGCGCTATCCGGAAAATATGTCAAGAGTATTTTGATAACAGCGATGCATATCCAGATGACTGGCCAGAAGTGGAGGTGCCAGATGATTGATGAAAAGAGAGTGCTGCAGGTTGCCAGAGAATTAAGTATGAACCCGGATAAGGCAAGGAAGCTCTTGGAGGATGCCAGATCAGAACCGGCAATCCTGGCACAGGTACATAGATATGAACAGCTTGTGGGAGGTGACAGAGATGGACAAGACGGTACTGGAGCAGTATGTGGAGCTGAAGGAAGAAATCAAAGACCTACATAACCGCATAGACCGGGACAGGCGCAGGCTGGTCAAGATTGAGAGCGAGGGTGTGGTTTCTGATACCGTGAAGGGAACCAGAAAGGATGGAACCTTCGGTCCGATCAAGATAACCGGCTATCCTTTTCCAGAAGTTGATCAGGTGAAGGGTATGATCAAAAAGCGGGTAACAAAGCTTCACATACTGGAAGATGAACTGCAGGATGCACTGAATGCAGTAGATGATTTTATCCGGGAAATCCCACAAAGCGATCTGAGAATGATGTTTCGTTTTTATTACCTGGATGATATGACATGGGTGGCGGTAGCAGCAAACATGAACAGCCGGTTTCCGAAACGGAAATATACAGAAGACAGCTGCAGAAAGCGTCATGACCGATATCTTGAAAAAATATTATAAAATTTTCAAAATGTCCGGTCATGTCCGCTTCGGTTATGGTAGTATGTATACTGGGATTGGCGAAAAGATTTCATTAAGCTCCTTATTAAGTGATTGCCAGGTGTCACAGCCTGGCGTTTGATTTGGTTAGTACCAGACCAGGGCCAAAGGTACTGTTACTGCTTAGTAGGTAAGCGGCGGCATTATTATTTCCACGAAATGTGAAAAAACGTTTACGACAGGGTTGGATCCACCTTGGACGATACCAAGGGTGCACGTCCATCTCGGAACACCTCCCCGATTGGGAGGGAGCATGAGCCGTTCATCCGAGCCGCAGGTTCGAGTCCTGGTGTTCCGATTGGCTTCGAGAGGAGCTACCCCCAACTACATATATTTTTTTGCAAACGTCCTGTAGAAATATGGGGCGTTTTGTAGTATGATGAAAGAAAATGTATGTGGGAGGACTTTTTTATGTCAAAAGAACAAATTGCAATAACATTGGTTGGAGCGATTATTTCAGGGGTATTGGCGACTATCATAACTCTTGTTATAAATGCAAAAGCCGAGAAAAAGAGACGAAAACAACAGCTTGTAGATGATATATTTGGCTATAAGTATCAAATGACGGGCTCTAAATTAAATGCATTAGATATTAATTGTCAAGGACTTACAAGGGCTTTAAACAGAGTTATTATAGTTTTTCATGATGACCCAGAGGTTATGAAAGCTCTTGACAATTTATGGTTGGCTATAAATGATGAAAATACAAAAATAACTAATGATTTGCTAATTACTTTGTTAAGGACAATGAGTAAAAGTGCAGGCATAAAATGTAACGATTGGAATGATAGTAGATTCACACGAGTTTTTAAAGTTTGAGTCATTAAAATAATAACACAACACAGGCAGCTCCCCGGGGCTGCCTTTTCTATGCCAATTTTCGTACAGCGTGCACAGCACCAGCCGTTATTTCTTGCATACGGTCACCTCCTTTCATGATTGACGGCGGCAATCGGCTGTCGTGGATGGTGCTGGCAGGACTGTATTTTATTATATTTTTGAAAGAAGGTGAGCCTGAGTGACAAAAAAACAGAAGAGATTTGTAGAAGAGTATCTGATTGACCTGAACGCTACCCAGGCCGCCATAAGAGCTGGATACAAGGCGAAAAATGGTCAGAGGGCTTCTGAGATCGGACATGAATTACTCCAGAAAACCCAAGTTTCAGAAGCAATTTCAGAGGCAATCGCAGAAAGATCCAAAAGAACTGGAATCAATGCTGACCGTGTTCTTCTGGAACTGGCCAGAATTGCATTTGTAAATGCAGATGATGTGATCAATGCAAAAGACGCAACGCTAAAAGAAGATGCCTCCAGGGACGATCTGGCAGCTATACAGTCCGTGAAAGTAAAATCATTTGGAGAAGATGGCGTGGAAAGAGAAATCAAGCTTGCAGACAAACTGAAAGCCCTGGATATGCTTGGACGCCATCTGGCAATGTGGAATGACAAGCTTCAGCTAAGCGGTATGGAAGAAGAAAAATCAAAACTGGACAGCTTGATCAAGCAGATCAACGGAGGCGGATAATGAGCAGCATGGATCTCGTGCTGTCTGAAAAATACAAAGCGTTTTTGAAATGCCAGACTCCGGTGGAGTTCCTGGAAGGTACCACGGCAGCAGGAAAGACTACAGTAGGAATTTTTAAGTTCATGCTGAAGGTAGCCCAGAGCCCGAAAAAGCTTCATATTCTGGCAGCAGACGACACTGGAACAGCAGAGAAAAACATTATCAACAAAGACCTTGGAATCCTGGACGATTTCGGAAGCCTGGTAGAGTACAACGGATCCGGCACCAAGGATGACAAGATCCCGCATATTCTTTTTCATACTTCATCCGGGGACAAAACCATATACGTTTTGGGATATGGAAACAAGAAGAAATGGAAGAAAGCCCTTGGCGGTCAGTATGGATGCCTGTATATCGATGAGATCAACACAGCAGATATTGACTTTGTCCGTGAGGCTTCCATGCGCTGTGATTACCTCATGGCAACCTTAAACCCGGATGATCCCAGCCTGGATGTGTATAAAGAGTATATCAACTGCAGCCGCCCGCTTCCTGAATGGGAAGAGGACACGCCGCAGGAGATTAAAGACGAATTAAAGGAAGAACCAAAGCCCGGCTGGGTCCACTGGTTCTTTTCTTTTGATGATAACGCCGGACTTCCAGAAGAAAAGAAAGACCAGATCATCCGGAACACCCCGAAAGGAACAAAGATCTATAAGAACAAGATCTTAGGCCTCAGAGGAAAAGCAACAGGACTGATCTTCCCGAACTTCAGCCGAAAGAAACATGTAGTATCTGAGAAATTGGTAAAAGCCCAGATGGCAGCAGGCAAAATAAAATTCAAAAAGTTTACCTGCGGTCTGGATACTTCGTACTCTTCAAAATCCCCGGATACAATTGCAATGGTATTCCAGGGCATTACGACAGATAGAAGGCTGATCACCCTGGCTGAGAAAGTTTACAGTAACAAAGATCTGGATCAGCCTCTTGCTCCATCCGATACAGCAGTAAAATTTGTTGAGTTCTTGGAAAAATGCCGTAAGGACTGGGGCTTTGCAAGGGAAACCTTTATTGACTGCGCAGATGCGGCTACGATCACAGAACTGCGGAAATACAAGCGCCTGAACGGATGTCTGTACAACTTTGTGGAATCCTACAAAAAAGTAGAAATCCTGGACAGAATCAAGCTTCAACTTGGCTGGATCCAGCAGGGCTGCTATCTGGTAGTGGATACCTGTACAAATCATATTTCAGAGATGGAGAAATATTCCTGGGATGAAGATAAAGACATTCCGGAAGATAGAAATGACCATACGATCAACTCCCAGCAGTACGGATGGATTCCATACCGTGACTTGATTGGATTTGAGGAGGAACAGAAAAGGTGAAATGGATGGAAAGATTAAATGAAAACATAAAAAAGACGGTCCGGAGCTGGCTGAATGTTCTTCCGGCGAACCCTTTTAACTTTCAGATCAATGAGATGATGGATTTCGAAGGACACGCAATTCTGAACCGTATCTGGTACAGGGGTGACGGAAACGAGCTGGAACAGATCTATCAGCAGAATGCAGAATTTGCAGACAGACACAAGTTCTGGGCAAGCAGATCAACCCCTGGAATGGACATGCGGAAAATTCATACTGGTCTCCCGGGGCTGACTGTTAAAGTTCTTTCTTTCACTGTTCTGCCGGACATGAACGAATTTGAATTTGAACAGCCGGCGCAGGAACAGCTATGGAAAGAAATTGAGAAAGACAATAAATTTTATAAAAAGATTGAAAGCGCCCTCAAAGAAACACTGTTTATCGGAGATGGCGCTTTTAAAGTGGCAATAGATACAACGATCAGTGATTATCCGATACTGGAGTGGTATCCGGGGGAAAGGGTTGAATTTGTCTACCAGAGAGACCGAATCAGGGAGATTGTATTCAAGACACCATACAAAGAAAAAGGAAAAGTGTATGTCCTGAATGAGCGCTATGGCTATGGATACATTATCAATGAGCTGTATCTTGACGGCAGACTGGTCGATATTAAATCTATAAAAGCCACTGAGAATCTGACAGACATTAAATTTGATGATTCGGTCATGCTGGCTGAACCATTTATGATCTATGAGTCTACCAGATATGAAGGCAGAGGCGGTAGCATATTCGATGGAAAGCTCGACAGCTATGATTCACTGGATGAGACATGGTCCCAGTGGATGGATGCCTTAAGAGCCGGAAGAGCAAAGACCTATATTCCGGAATGCCTGGTTCCACATGATCCTGAAACAGGGATGCTGATAAAACCGAATCCGTTCGACAACCGCTATTTTGCGGCGGAAGGAGATATGCGAGAAGGTCAGAAGAATCAGGTCGTTACGGACCAGCCGGTTATTCCTCATGACAGTTATATGGCATCATACATTACAGCCCTGGATCTGTGCCTGCAGGGAGTGATCAGTCCGTCTACACTGGGGATTGACACAAAGAAGCTGGATAATGCAGAAGCACAGAGGGAAAAAGAAAAGACGACTCTGTACACCAGGAACGCAATTGTAAAGGCATTGCAGGAAGTTCTTCCGGGAGTTGTTTCAATGTGTATCAATGCAGACAATATCCTGCATAACAAGAGCATTGAAGAAGTAAAGGTCAACATTCCGTTTGGAGAATATGCAAATCCGTCATTCGAAAGCCAGGTAGAGACAGTTGCCAAAGCGAAACAGGGTGGCATTATGAGCATTGAACGGTGTGTTGAAGAACTGTATGGAGATACACTGGACGATCACTGCAAAAAGGAAGAAATAGCCAGACTGAAGGCAGAGCAGGGCATCCAGGATGTGGATGAACCAGGAGTGAACCTGGAGGCTGGAAACTTTAAGATTGACCTGGAAGGCGGTGGAGATAATGAAAGTAAAGGTGGCAAACAGAATATACCGGATGAACCGAAAGGAGTACCAGGGGCTTCTGGAAGTGGCAAAGGAGCAGGTGCCGATGGGCGTGTACGCTCTGGAAAAGAATGATTATGCTGAGCTTAGAAATGATGCCTGTACCAGCAAAACAAAGCTGAAAGACATGATCCGAATATTCAAAAGCCAGGGCTTTAAGGTATATGCAAACGGGAGGTAACCGCAGATGCCGAAGCTTAACACCGTCTACGACATTGGAGCTGCCTTTGAAGCCATAGAAAATGAGCTTATATCTTCCATGATCCGTAATATGCGCCGGCACAAGCTGGAAGAGATCGATGAAGATAAACAATGGGCTATGTGGCAGGCACTGCAGCTGAAATCCCTGGAAAAGTACAAGAAGGACAACCAGAAGAAGTATGGCAAGCAGTTCAAGGATATCAATGCACAGATCAAAACACTGATATCCCTGTCCAGATCTGAAGGCGAGATGGCACAGGAGATTGCAATCCTGGAAGCTATCAGAAATGGATTTCCTGCTAAACGTATTTCCAAAGGGGCAGCAGCTGAGTTTTTCAAGGTGAATGACAGAAAGCTGGAAGCCCTGATTAACGCTACCATGAACGATATGCAGAAGGCTGAGATTGCTGTTCTTCGAATGGCAAATGACCAGTACCGCAAAGTGATTTACAATGCCCAGGTATATGCAAACACCGGAGCCGGTACCTATGAGAAAGCTGTGGATATGGCTACAGAGGATTTTGTAAAGGCTGGTTTAAACTGTGTACAGTACGCCAACGGTGCGAGACATACACTTGCCGATTACGCGGATATGGCAATCAGAACAGCCAGCAAAAGGGCATACCTTCAGGGAGAAGGGCTGAAGCGCCAGGAATGGGGAATATCTACAGTGATTATGAATAAGCGTGGAAATCCCTGTCCTAAGTGTCTGCCTTTTGTAGGTAAGGTGCTGATTGATGATGTGTGGAGCGATGGTCCAAAAGACGGAAAGTCCCCAGTTACCGGAATCAAGTATCCACTCATGAGCAGTGCCATAGCCGCAGGCCTGTACCATCCGCGCTGCAAAGATAGCCACACTACATATTTCGAAGGAATCAGCACCCCGCCAGAGAAGAGCAGGTATACCAAAGCGGAGTTGAATGAACTGGTACGGAAGCAGGAACAGGAAAACCGGCAGCAGTATGCAAAGAGGCAGGAAAAGAAGTTCGGTAGGCTGGCAGATTTTTCCCTGGATTCGGAGAACAAAAAGAAGTATGAGCAGAAACAAAATGAGTGGAAATCCGTTGCAAATGATGCGGACTCTGCTATAATGATATCAGGAGCCAGAATCACAGATATATTCAGTGAAGAGGCAGAAAACTTTGCAGAGATGTACTACAAAGAGGTCAGGAGTTTTTCTACTGACGCGAAGAAGATTGCTGAAAATCTGGGAAAAGAAGAATCTGATATAGCAAAGATAAAGGCATATCTTTTTGAAGATGAATCGTTGTTTGATCCGGATTTAAAGGCATACCGCAGATTTGATCCTGATTGTGCCATAGCTCAGAGTTGGCAACGGCTTATGACAGGAAAAGACATTAAGCCACATGACCGCACTTTAATAGAGCATGAGCTTCTTGAAATGAAAATAAAAAGAGAAAATCCTGATATGGAGCACTGGAAAGCACATGAGCTGGCCACTGAAAAATTTGATTACCCGAAGGAGGCGTTAGAATATTATGGTAATCTTGAAAAACATAAAAAAGACAAATAATATGATTTCTGCCGACTATTACCCAGAGGGGAAAGAACCTAAAGGTTTTATGAGAATTGAGGATGGAAAAGTTACAGAACATGAAAATGCAAGTTCTTTCGCAGCACCGCATGTTCGGAATGAACTGAAACGTTTGGCGAAAATGGAGAACCCACCAACAGAGAAAACGGTTTTATGGTACTAAATACCACCAGTCAGAAACGGCTAGTGGTATTTTTATACTCAAAAATATCAATACAGTTATAAAAACAATGATAGCACGCCATAAGACGTGTTATTTTTGTGCTTATTTTTAAGAAAGAGAGGATGAAGAAAATGATATTTGCAGAAGCATTAAAGACTATGAAAGGTGGAAGGGGAGTAAAACTTCCATCATGGGGAGGATATTGGTGGTGGGATGAAGAATCTCAGACAATCCTTATGTACACAAAAGATGGTGGCTGTATGGACATAAGAGAAACACAGAATGTCGAGTATACAATTCAGAATATTCTTTCTGACGAATGGATTGTTGCAGATGGTCAGAATTGTCCGATTCTTGGAGGAGAGGCAGCATTCTCTTTCGGTGAAGCCATTAAGTACCTGAAAAGAGGCATGAAAGTAGCAAGAAAAGGATGGAATGGAAAAAATCAGTACATTCAGCTTGCTACTGGTATTTCATATAAGACAGCAACTGGTAAGATTATAAACTGCGAGCATGAAGCTATTGGGAATAAAGCGATTGCATTTGTTGGAACATCGGGTGTTCAGATGGGATGGCTTGCATCACAGGCGGATATGCTGGCAGATGATTGGGTAATTGTGGAGGAATAACAACATGGAGAATGAAGAATTTCTGAGATTATGTAAAGCAAAAGTTGCAGAGTATACCAATAGTCACATGGATGTTACAGACCGGCAGCAGGTGACTGTACATGATGTGTATGTGGTATGGAGCTGTAAGACCTTGCAGAACAACAAGGCACTGCTTAGCACTACGGTACCAGATGGCATGTACTATGAGCTGACATATAACGGTGATAAGAACGAACTGTATATGGATGCCTATAAGAAGTTTGAAAACAGATGCTTCAAAATGTAGGAGGAAGAAAATGAAAAGAAGAGCAACCAAAAGAATTGCAGTATTAATGGCACTGGTAATCCTGGTGTGTTTTGTAGCTACGGGTTGCACAGAAGCTGATCAGGTGAGTGCGAATATTTCACAGGAGGCAGATAACTTCAATGTAACCAGAAAACTTACTGTTTTGAATGCCAGAACAGATACAATCCTGTTGGAATTGACTGGAACATTTGCACTGAAGAATAACTCTTCAAATGAACTGGAAGTAATTATTGAGACCGCAGAAGGGAAGTACCAGAAAGACTATGTTTATTTGAATGACTATACCATGTATGTAGTTGAAGACATTTCTGGATCGGATGTGGACAAGTACCATTATGAGATTAATTTTCTTCCACAGTGGGGATTTAAAGTCACACATAATGATTAAATTTGTGCCGGCGCAAGAGGAGGTAAAGACAATGAAAACTGTAGTAATTGAAGGTAAGGATCTGTTGTTCACACTTTTTAAACTTGCATTTTATATTTGGATAGGGATGTGGAATGTGAGGATTTTGCTGGTAGCAGTTAAGATGGTGATTGCGGTAGGTGTATATTCAACTTACTTTGCGGTAATTTTAGTTTCGGTTTATGGGATTTATTCTGCTTTCAGAGGGCTTAAGAAGACAGTTGCCAAAACAATAAGGAGGTGGTTATTTGAAGGTGATAGTGCAGCACAACTTCCGTGACAAAGAAAATGACTTGGTTCTTCGCACAGCCGGGGAAGAACTGGAAGTGTCCCGGAAAAGAGCAGAGTATCTTGCAAATCTGCAGCTGGTAAAGACCGTTGAAGATCAGAAAGGCGGTGATCCAAGATCTCCCATTGAGGCGCAGGGTTAAGCGTCTTATTTTTACGTCCAAACACGATATGACGCAAAAAGGTGCGTGGCCAGTGACACTGATGACAATGGAAGACATAAGAGCGACACTCTCAAAACGGAAAGGAGTCCAGAAATGGAAAATAACAATACAGCAACTCAGAACCCTGATACTCAGCAGACTGCGGCTCAGAGCAATCAGCAGAGTACACCTGCAATTGACTATGGAAAGATTCAGCAGATGTTGGATGGAACACTGGCTGCGAAAGAAGATACAGCCCTGAAAGCCTACTTCAGGCAGCAGGGATTATCACAGCAGGAAGTGGAGCAGGCAATTACCGCATTTAAAGAACAGAAAGCGGCAAACCAGCCGGATGTTATCGGGATGCAAAACCAGATTACAGAAACACAGGCACAGCTTGTTGCATCTCAGAAAGCTGCTCAGGCGGCACAGGTGGAATCTGCAGCCACAATGATGGCAGTTTCCCTGGGAATCGAAGCAAAGACAATTCCATATATCCTTAAAATGGCTGATTTAAGCCAGGTTGTGGGAGAAGATGGAAACATCAATGAGGAAACCTTGAAAACAGCTGTAAACAAGGTGCTGGAAGACGTTCCGGCACTGAAACCACAGGCTGATGGAAAGACCGGATTTACCCAGGTAGGAACCGGCGGTAATCCGGCACAGCATCCGCAGCAGACTACAACAAACCAGACAGCAGTGCCAACAAAGCGTTGGAACCGTTGGAACTAAAAAAGAAAGAAGGTATAAGATATGGCATTGAATTATGCAGAACAGTGGAGTCCGGAGCTCCTTGAAATCCTGATGCAGGGAACCCTGACCTCTCCATTTGTAACCAGTAATGTTAGATGGCTTGACGCCAAAACTTTTCATTTTACCCAGATGAGTACATCTGGATATAAAAACCATAGCAGAAAAGGTGGCTGGAACGTCGGTTCTTATGAACAGAAAGATGTACCGTACACACTGACACATGACCGTGATGTTGAGTTCATGGTAGATAAGGCAGATGTTGATGAGACAAATGCTACAGCTTCTATCCAGAACATTTCCAGAGTATTCGAACAGACATGGGTAGTTCCGGAAACAGATGCACTGTTTTTCTCCAAAGTTGCCCAGGCAGCCCAGAAGACAGAAGGCTATCATGGATCCACAGAAATTTCCACATATACTAAGGCAAAAGTCTTTGGAATGCTGAAAGATATCCTTGCAAAAGGAAAACTCAGAAGATACAAAGCGAACGGATCTCTGCTCATGTATGTTCGTAGTGAGATCATGGATGCCTTGGAGCAGTCCACAGAGTTCACTCGTAAGATCGAAATGACTCAGATCGCAGAAGGCGGTCTTGGCATTGAGACCAGAGTAACAGACATTGACGGGGTGCCGATCATGGAAGTAATTGATGATGAGCGATTCTATGATGCATTTAACTGGGAGCCTGAAAATGGTGGATTTGAACCACAGAAAAAGGTAACTGCTGGAAGCGGTGTTGAAGCAGTGACCGGTGCGCACAAGATTAACGTACTTGTTGCTTGTGGCCAGACCTGTAAGACTGTACCGAAGATCAACAGCATCTATTATTTTGCACCTGGCGCACATACAAAAGGTGACGGATATCTGTATCAGAATAGATCTTTCTCCGATGTATTTGTATTTCCCAATGGCCGTGATGGCAAAATCGACAGCATTTATGTGGATGTTGATACTGCAGAGGTTGGTGCCTGATAAGGGGTGAAAAAATGTCTTATGAACCATATGCAACCCCAGAATACTATACGGATACTTACGGCGGAACCCTGATTTTAGAAAATGACATTGGGAGAGCTCTGCAGATTGCGTCTCGGCACATTGATTCCCTGACCTACAACCGGATTGTAGGCCGGGGATTTTCCAGCCTGACACAGTTTCAGCAGGATATCATTCAGGATGTTGTCTGCCAGCAGGCAGATTTTGAAACCGAGAATGCAGATGAGATCAATTCGATACTTTCAAGCTACAGCATTAACGGTGTATCCGCCCAGTTCGGCAGCAGCTGGAACATATTCACAGACAAAGGCGTGGCAATGAAAAGAGATCTGTATGCACTGCTGTGCCAGACTGGGCTGTGCTGCAGATTAGCGAGGTGAGCTATGAAATATCCATGTTTAGTACCCAAAAGGCTTTGCAGGACGGATATCAGCTTAGTGATGGAACAGGAAGGGCGGGATAAATACGGGGAGCCTCTTCCGTGTTTTGAATATTCCGGGAAATGTAATTACCAGGACAAAGCAAAGACAATCTTCACAGCTGACAAGAAAATGGTTCAGATTACCGGATCTGTATTATTCCCGGGAGATATCTGCCCAGAGCTTCCGGTAATATCTGGCGGTACAGCAACCATATTTGGCATCAAGAGAAAGATCCAGGAGGCCAGGAAAGCCAGAAATCCGGACGGTACCGTAAATTACACGGAGGTGCTTCTGATATGATCAAGGTCAATTCGACTGTTAAACTTAACTTTCCGAAGATCAATCAGCTGACACAGGCACAGGTGGCAGCCCTGGAGCAGACAGCAGAAGATTTACATACAGAAGTTGAGCAGGCACAGGTGTTTCCAAGAGATACCGGTGCTTTGCAGAATGAGAGTACTTTTGTAGATACATCTGAAAGCAGTCACGGAAAAGCAAGTATCATATCCAGTACGCCTTATGCCAGACGCCTGTATTTTCATCCGGAATTTCATTTTAAAAAGGATGAAAACCAGAATGCAAAAGGCAAATGGTACGAGGACTGGCTTCCAGGTGGAAAAAATGCTGATTTTGCAGTGGAAGCATTCAAGGAAAACTACAGGAGGCTGGCTGGTTTATGACGTTATCGGATATCAGAGATTATATTGAGACGCTCACACAGGGGACTGTGTATGTTGGACCAATTCCGGATAAGCCGGAAAAAATAGTTGGTGTTTATAACAGTAAACACCAGCATGAGTATAAGGTGGCAATCGGCGGCCCTCAGCTGGAGTCCTACGGCACGAAATACGTCACTTTGCTGGTACACTGGAATAAATCCCAGCGTGAGACCGAAAAAGCTGGAAAAGCCTTATTTGAAGCTGTTAGAGCTACCAGAAATGCAACTGTAAACGATGAAACTATTAAATTTATCCTGCCAGTTTATGAGCTTCAGGATATAGGCGTAGATGATTTTGGTATCTACGAGATGGTTATAGAACTGGCTGTGATTTTTGAAAAGAAAGGAAATAAGGATGAAGAATAAAATTGTGATGAACCTTCAGCTGTTCGCAGCTTCCAAGACTGGCGTATATCCATGCTACGAGAACCAGTTCCAGATAGACACAGCAGCATCAGGCGGCACTGCTTCACTGAAAAATATTGCAGACTGTGAAACTTTTTCCGTATCTTTTGACAATGGAGTGGAAGAGTGGAACCCATATGATACAGAAGGATGGACCAGACGTTTAATGACATCCAAGAGCGTTACAATTTCAGTAACTGCAAAACGTAATGTCGGGGATGCCGGAAATGATTTTGTTGCAGGACTGGCATGGAAGAACGGAAGAAATGCGGAAGCTGATACTCAGTGGACTTTCCCGGATGGCACTGTTGTGAAGTTTACAAAAGCAGTTATCAATGTGAAGAATACTGGATCCGGGGATTCCACAGCTGTAGCACCTCTTGAATTCGATATTATGAGCAATGGAAAACCGGAGATTACACCAGCCGCATAGTAAATACAGCTTTTAGCAAGAAAAAGGAGAAAACAAATGGCAAAATGTATTGATATTACAGAGAAATTAAGCTTTGATAAAAATCCTGCCCTGATTATCAAGGGCAGAAAATTCATAGTAAATGCAGATGCGGGCACTATGCTTGAAATCATGGGATTGTTTAAAGAAGGCTCTTCTGATACAGAAGCGACAGTTGCGGCCTATGAAAAACTGTTCAGCGAAAAAGACCGTAATGAGATTAAAAAAATGCGTCTGCCTTTCAAAGATCTTATGATCGTTATCCAGACCGCAATGGATCTGATCCAGGGAGAAGAAGACCAGGGAGAGCAGTGACCCGTACTATGATTTGATAGATGATTTTGATCTGATCGTATCATCGTTTCAATCACAGTACGGGTTACGTCTTTCTAAGGAACTGCCTGCCGGGATGTCCTGGGACGAGTTCACGGATCTCTTATCCGGAATCAGTCCGGACACAGCTCTTGGCAGGATTGTAGCAATTCGTGCAGAAGAGGATGAAGAGATCCTGAAGCATTTCACCCCGGAACAGCGCCGGATTCGCCGCGAATGGAGAAATAAACAGGCTATGAAGGTTTCAGAGGAAGACAGAGATAAATTCCTGGAGGCTATGAAACAGGCATTTATTGATATGGCAGGAGGTGTGAATGGATAAAGAAAAGGTAAAATGCCCCTTCTGCGGACACGAACAGAAAGTACAGTACACCCCGGACGCAAAATGCCGGGGCGTTTTCATCCGGTGCCAGGGGCGCCATTGTAAAAAAGAATTTGAAATAAAGATTAACCAGGACAAGTAGTGCCATGTGTCGATGTCCTCATGATAGAGGCAGGTGGCATATATGGCAACAAGCATCGCTGGAATTTCATTTGATTTATCATTTGATGGTAGCAAAATGCTTGCAAGCATCAATGATTCTTGCAAAAAAGTAAAAGATAGATTTAATCAGAGCTTTTCACAGGCCGCAAAGAAATCAACAGAAGCGATCAAAACTGGGAATACGGAAATTGATAAAATTCTCAGCCAAACGGCGCGTTCTGCTAAGTCTAAGGCTGCAGCTATTGCATCTGTTTATAAAAAAGAAGGTGAGTCTGCCAGTGAGGCGTTTCGAAAAGCTTGGCTCTTAATTGAAAGAGATAGCAAAAGCGGTTCGGGAGAAGTAAAGAAACACATAAAGGGAATTGGAAGCCAATTCAAAAAAACATCTTCTGAAATTGAGGATGATGCTTCATCATTAAAGACTCGGGTAAGCGGGATAGGAACGCTCACAAGAAAACTAGGGAGCTTGTTAGTTGGTGCATTTGCAGTTAAGAAGCTGACTGATTTCGGAAAGTCGTGCCTGGAGCTTGGCTCAGATCTGGCAGAGGTTCAGAACGTTGTAGACGTTACATTTCCGAACATGACCACACAGGTTGATAAATTTGCCAAAAGTGCAGCCCAGAGCTTTGGACTTTCTGAGACTATGGCAAAGCAGTTCACCGGTACCTTCGGGGCAATGGCGAAAGCCTTTGGATTTTCCGAGGAACAGGCTTATAACATGGGGTCCAGCCTTACCAAGCTGGCAGGTGATGTAGCGTCTTTCTATAATCTGTCACAGGATGAAGCCTACACCAAGCTGAAATCCGTTTTCACAGGCGAAACGGAATCTTTAAAAGATCTTGGCGTAGTCATGACTCAGACCGCCCTTGACAGTTATGCTCTGGCGAACGGTTTCGGGAAGACAACGGCGAAGATGTCAGAAGCCGAAAAGGTAGCGTTAAGGTATTCCTTCGTACAAAACCAGTTGGCAGCAGCCCAAGGGGATTTTGCAAGGACCTCAGGATCCTGGGCAAACCAGGTAAGGATTCTTACTCTGCAGTTTGACTCCCTGAAGGCTACAATTGGCCAGGGACTGATAAATATTTTCACTCCGGTTATCAGAGTGATCAACACGGTAATCGGAAAACTAATTACTCTGGCAAACGCCTTTAAATCGTTTACAGAGCTGATTACCGGTCAGAAATCCAGTAACAGTGCTTCCGGACAGATTTCAGCTATCGGAAGTGCGGCAGCAGGCGCAAGCACGGGAATGGACGATGCAGCCAGTTCAGCAGATAATCTTTCCAGTGCTAATAATGGTGTGGCCAGCTCAGCAAAGAAAGCAGCTGAGAAAATGCGTGCCCTTATGGGCTTCGACCAGATCAATAAACTGGACAGTAATACATCCAGCGACAGTTCAACGCCAAGTTCTGGAAGCAGTATGGGAACGTCTGGCATCGGCGGAACTGGAGTTGATTTTGGAAATCTGTCCCGGGGAGAAACTGTCATAGATAAAACAGACAAAAAGATGTCCGGGTTGTTAAAACGCTGCAAAGAGCTGGTAGCAGTATTCAAAAAAGGCTTTAAGATAGGATTTGGTGATTCTGAAAAGAGAATCAGTTCCATTACGGAAAATATTAAGAATATCGGGAAAACTCTGAAAGAAATATTTACAGATCCGGATGTTGTGAAAGCAGCAAATGATTGTGCCAATTTTCTTGCGCTGTCGTTTGGAAAGATGATAGGTTCATTTGCCAGTATTGGAATAACGATTGCGTCCAATCTTACTGGCGGGATTGAAGGATACCTTTCTAAAAGCAGTAGCTATATACGATGTAAATTAGTGTCTCTGTTCAATATTGCAGGAGACATTGCATCACTTGCCGGGGATTTCTGGACGGCATTTGCTGATATATTTTCTGTATTCGCTGGATCAGAAGGACAAGGGATTACCGCAGATATCATTGGCATTTTTACAGATGGATTTCTTGGTGCAATAGAGATCGGAGCACAGTTCATAAAGGATATTGAAAGCGTTGTAGTTACTCCTGTAGTACAGAATGCGGAGAAAATTAAACAAACAATTGAGAGTCTCCTCGTTCCGATTCAGACCGTGCTTGATACTTTACATCAGTCAGTGATAGATACCTTTTCCAAGATTTCAGAAGTATATGAAACGTATATTAGCCCGTTTATAACATCTGTTGCACAGGGAATATCTGATATCGTACAGATTTTTCTGGATGGCTGGAATTCTAATATTTCACCTGTTCTTGATAATCTGGCCGAGAAGTTTTCAACAGTGTGGCAGGAACATATACAACCAGCTCTTGACGGAATCATTACACTTGTTGGGAAAGTATTTGAAAATCTGCAGGCACTCTGGGAGACATTATTACAGCCATTGATTGAGTGGATTATCAACAATATCATGCCAGTTATCGGACCGGTACTACAGGGAATTGGAGACCTTTTCCTGGATCTGCTGTCAGTAGCCGGGGACGTAATCAGTGGAATAACAGATGTGCTTGGTGGCTTTATTGATTTTTGCACAGGGGCATTTACAGGTGATTTTTCGAAATGCTTCCAGGGCTTAAAAGAAATCATGGAAGGCTTCAAAACGATTGCAGATTCTGTGGTCGATTTTCTACAGAAAAATGTATTTCGGCCGTTTGATGAGTATATTGCAAATATATTTGCAACAGACTGGTCGAAAAATTTCGGCATTCTGGGTGGCGTACTCAACGGATTCTTAAAGAGCGGAAAAGATACAATCAGAGATATCCAGAAAGTATTTGGCGGATTAAATGATTTTGTATCAGGAGTATTTTCGGGGAACTGGGAAAAGGCCTGGACAGGAATTAAGAGTATTTTTGTTGGAGTGTTCAGAGGGCTTTCCGATATTGCCAAAACACCTATTAACGCTATTATTGGCGGATTTAACAGTGTTCTGGGAACTGTAAACGGACTTATTAATAAAGTGAACAATATCCGCTTTAAAATCACTGTCCCAGACTGGATTCCTGGGATTGGAGGAAACTGGTGGGGCTTTAACGGCTTTAGCATTCCAACTATAGGAACGATTCCAATGCTTGCCAATGGTGGTTTCGTAAAAGCTAACACGCCCCAGCTTGCAATGATTGGTGATAACCGGCACCAGGGAGAGATTGTTTCTCCGGAGGACAAGCTTCAGGAAATGGCATTAAAGGCAGCGGCTCTGGCAGCAGGTGGTGCAAATGATGCTGAACTGCTGGCAGTTCTGAAACAGATCCTGGCGTTTTTGCAGAATACGCCGATTGTTGCGTTGGATCCGGAATCACTAAGAAAATATTTTATCCGAAAAACCAACCAGAACACAAAAGCAACCGGAAAACCAGAACTGCTTGTGTAAGGAGGCATTATGGCAAAGAAAATATTGTGGTCAGGGAGCACGGTGCTCCCCTCTCCGGTATCGATATCTGTAAATGATCAGATTATCTGGAGTGCGAACACGGGCCGTAGTGCTTCTGGAAGCATGATCGGTGATGTGGTTGCAGAAAAGAAAGATATAGCTATAAAGTGGGGCATTCTCACAGAAACAGAGCTTGCAGCTATAAAAAAGATTATGGTTGCAGGCTTTTTTCCTATCTCTTTTCATGACGATGGGATAGATTTGACGATTACCACATATCGGGGAAACCTGACCAAAGAGGTGCTGGGGTATATCGGAGATGGGATTTTTTACTATAAATCAGCATCAGTGAGTATCATTCAAAAATAGGAGGAAACCAAAATGTTAAAAGGAACAAAATCAACATCCATGAATTTCAACAGCATGATCAACGACAAATCAGCTGTCTATATGTCTGCTCAGATTCCTGTAAACGGTAGTGCAAGCATCACTATTACCGTCCAGGACCGTGACCTGTACGAGGCAAACAAGACACAGTGCAGAAAAGACATTGAAGCATTTAACCAGTTAGTCTATGCGGCTGAGGACGAGCGTGTAACAGGAGGTACCGCAGATGAAACTGAAAAATAAAGACATATTAAATTTTGTCAATGGCTGTGCTTCCTTAAGGGAGAAGCGGCTGCCGGTAAAGCTTGGCTATGCGATCAAGAAGAACCTGGCAGCAGTCAGTGATGCAGCCAATGCCTATGATGCAGAGCGCCAGGAACTGCTCGAGAAATACGCAGCAAAAGGCGGAGATGGAAAGTTCCTGGTTGAGAACGGGCAGTATTCCATCGAGGACAAAGAGGGCTTTGCAAAAGACCTGGATGAGCTCCTGGCGATTGAGACAGAGGTTGGGATTCATACTGTTTCTGAGGAAGAGATTGAGAAATGTGATGATCCACGTTATGATGCCCTGACAGTGGCTGACCTGGAAACACTTGAGATCATGACTGAGTAGGAGGTGGTCCTGTGTATCAGTCTTCAGAAGCTTTTGGAAACCTGGTACTACAGGATTCCCGAACTTTTAAAGCACTCATCACTTATGATGATGTATCCATAACAAATGCCAAAAGCATTAAGTTTACTGGCGGAGCAGAAGGGGAGGATGATTTTTCCCTTGGCTCCACAGTGAGCCAGTACGTTACCATCACAATTCCGGATCCGGGAAAAGCCATTGAGGGGCATGAGCTCCTGGTCCAGATCGGAATGGAAGTGAATGGTCTGGTGGAATACATCCCCATGGGATATTTCACGCCTGGAAAACCATCCAGAAATGAAGAACAGATTGAGTTTACAGCTTATGACCGGATGATGAAAACAGAGCGTGCATTCTCTATGGATGGAGACAGTACGGATACGGCGGCAGTTCTGAAAAGAATCCAGGAAATCACAGGGGTGATGGTTGTAACAGACGGTCTTTCCGGCATTTCCATGAAAGTTCCGAAAGGTTACAGCTGCAGGGAGGTTCTTTCTTACGCAGCACAGCTTCATGGCCGTTTTGCAGTATGTAACAGAAACGGACAGATTGAACTGCATAGCTACGTGGACAGCGGTTATACGGTCAGCACCGGCAGATACTGGGATTCTTTTGAACATAACGATTACCTGTTCCAGGTGGAAAAGCTTACCTGTTACACTGGCCAGGATGAAGAAGGGAAAGATGTTTCTGTTTCATCTGGAGACGGACCAAGGGCAGTGATCTTTTCCAATCCGTTTATGACACAGGATACCCTGGACAAAGTGATGGATTCCCTGAAAGGTTTTTCCTATATGCCAGGTTCCCTACGGATGATGGGAGACCCACGGCTGGATCCGTGGGACGTCCTCACCGTGGAAGACAGAAAAGGGGGCTCCTACAAGGTTCCACTGATGAAACTGGAAAGGGAGTATGATGGCGGTTTTACGGATTCTGTGGAGGCTGTAGGTTTATCAGAAGATGAAACAAATGCAAACTGGAAAGGTCCTGCCACAAAAGAAATGGAGCGGTATTATGCACAGCTGGTGATGATCGACCACGCTATGATCAACAAGCTGGATGTGGATACTGCCAATTTGAAATTTGCAACAATCCAGAATCTGAATGCGGTCAATGCGACGGTACAGAACCTGGATGCAGAGTTTGGAAGCTTCAGGGATCTGACTGCTACAAATTTTACTGCCGCCAATGCAAAGATCAATATCCTGGATTCCAGTTATGCCAATATCAAAACTCTGCTTGCTGGTGGTGCCGGTGTGGGGGATTTGCAGAACATCCACCTTACTTCCCAGAATGCTGTGATTGACTCTGCACTGATCAGAACTGCAGTTATGCAGACGGTTTCAGTTGGAGATCTTTTAAGTGGCACCATTTCCACCAATAAATTTATGATCACATCTGATGATGGCGGGATTAAGATCCAGGGGGCAACCCAGCAGTGGAGGGACATAGATGGAACCGTCCGGATGCAGGCTGGCAGGGATGCAAACGGTGATTTTACCTTTTCCCTGTTCGATAAGACCGGAAAAGGGATTCTGCTGGATGCCTCAGGCGTGAAGCCTGGAGCTATCGCAGATGGTCTGATCGTGAATAAGATGGTGGCGGATAACGCAGCCATTGCCGGCACTAAGCTGGATATCCCTTCGGTGGTGTCGGCTATCAATGGCAGCTCCCAGAGTATCAAGAGCAGCCGGATCTGGTTTGACGATCAGAACCAGAGCCTGAACCAATTATACAGCCAGATGAATACCAACATTGTCAGTGCTTCTACAACTGCATCCAATGCCGCCAGTACCGCAAATGCCGCCAGCAACACGGCAAATGCAGCTTCTGACGCGGCGAAGAAAGCCCTGGACACTTTGTCCGGGATTTCCACCCTGGATGCAATCGGGGCTTCCCTGGACAATGATGCGCATGTGGTCCATACCTACACGGATGGTTCCGGTGGGGATTACAGCAGCTGTCATACCACTTTTTCCGTGTATCTGGGCGATACGGATGTTTCCGATCGCATTGACCAGATTACGGTGAAAGCTTCTGAAGGAGTAAACGGTACCTGGAACCCGAAAACCAGAACGTATCAGGTCACAGCAATGACTTCTGACAACGGCTACGTGGATATTTCGGGGCTTTATGGACTGGAAGGGAAAGTTCTTCTGGTCGGTGGAAAAGGGCTTGTTGTAGGCGGTAAAACGCTTGTTGTAAAGTCAATGGGCTCCTGGATCACCAAGAGATTTTCCATCAGCAAGGCAAAGGACGGAAAGATTGGTCTCAGTTATGACCTTCGTGTCAGCAGCCAGGTGATCCGGAAACAAAAGGACGGAAAGACTCTGGTTCCGGAAAGCGTGACTTTCTCAGCATTTAAGAATGACAATGGGATCATCAGCAGCTATTCCGGAATTTTTCAGATTGAGGAATCAAAAGACAATGGAAAGACCTATGTTTTGAAGTATGGTTCTTCATCTGCTGAGATCATGAAGATATATGCTCCCTCCGGAGCTGACGTGAACATGATCCGCTGTACCTTATATGATGCGTCAGGAGCCCAGAACCTGGATACCCAGACCGTCATGCTTCTGGCGGATGCGGAAGGTCTGGCTGATGATATCAAAGCCGCCCAGAACACCGCAGACCAGGCAAAAGCTGCCATTGTCACGACAAACCAGAAAGTAGCCAACATTGAGACAAGCGTGGATGGTTTAAAGATGAATCTGTCCGAGACGACTACAGACCTCCACGGTCTGGTGGGAAATTCACTTCTGTACAATGTCCGCTATCATGATAATGAAGACGGCACTACAACTGTGACTGCAGTTGTGTACCAGAATGGAAGCGAGGTCACAAAGAATTATCCGGCAGCATGGTTTTCCTGGCGTAAAAAGACTGAAAGCGGTGAGAGCTTCCTGGGATACGGCTACAGTATCAAAGTAAAGAATGAAGATTACATGTTTGGCGGTGTGGTGATCGGACGATTTACCACATACAAGACTGCAGCACTCATAGTAGGCGGCAAACTCCTTGTGATCGGAGGGAAAGCTGTCAATCTGAATGTAGATGCGGTATGAAGAAAGGAGATTAAGCTATGGCATTACCACAAGACGGCCAGGACGCAAACGGCCTCACAAAAGTAACACAGATTCCCGCAGGGAAAGAATTGATGTTCATCGATCCCACCACGAATGAGGGTGGGATTATTACGTTAGAGGATTTGACGAAGCAGATTTTGAATGGACTCGCTTCACAGGCATTTGCCCTTGATGCCGGACAGATGACACTTCTAGCGGCACTCAACAAATTAAATAGTGATCTCACAGCGAAAGTTTATGCATATACTCCATCGTTTAGTTGGTCAAAAGGAACTGTGAATCCTACTGTTGAAAATATAACTGCTTATTTTTCACAATACGGAAAAGTATGTTTTGCCTACGTTAGATATAATATTACTGATTTAGGAATTTTTAATAAAGAATCATTTCTTGAAATAACTTTACCAAGTGATATAACTTCTCTGGTAACCAGTGTAAGCTTGGTAAGTCCTTATCAGATTGTTGGAAGTAATACTACTCTTGGAACTAGAATTTCAAGCAATAAAGTTATTATTGTTGATGGGGTAGGCGGCAATTATTCAGCAGAATATATTCGAAAAGGTTATCAAGGATTTTCTGTTTTCTTCATTACTAAATAATTCACTATTTGTAGATGTTTACGGAAATGTAATTCTTCAAAGATTTTATACTGCAGATGGAAAACTTCGTTTAAGGTATAAATGGACAACGGGGGAGTGGAAAAACTGGTCTTGATCGTACAATATAAAATTGTCATAAAATGATCATTTTATCCGATTCTTTTACAAGAGACCCAAACACCACTTGATTTATATGCTATGGTAATCTGTGTAGAATTGGCACAAAGTAAACAGGCGTCAGAACCTCCGCTGCTTGGTAAAAATATTCCAAAAGACCATGATGGAATTTTTTCACCTGTACTACCCACATCAATACCAGTGCTACCTATTGATATTAATTTAGCTTTATTTCCATCCGGTAATTGTGTAATGTTTTCTGTCTTTCGTGATAATGAGTCACTATTTTGTTTGCTGGAGCTTATAGGAAAAAGTAGCTTCCTTACCATGATACCGATTATACTTGTGGTAAGGAGGTGATACTTTTATGACAGAAAATTTTATAAAAAATGTGGTAGCAGCTATGCAGGACAGTTTGACAGATGAACAATTACAGAAATTGGAAAACGTATTGGCAATTAATCTACACGGATTGGAAGTAAAAGAGGAATGTACGCAATTAGTAACATCAGAGAGGCATTGGGAAAGAATTCTGAAAATGTACATAGCCAGTAAGCGCTTGGAAAATTGTGCGGAATCTACTATGATTGCTTACAAACGGTGTATTTCAATGTTGTTTATAGGACTGAATAAGAAAATCCATGAGATAACTACTAACGATTTGAGATATTATCTTGCCATGTACCAGGAACAAAGAAAGATTTCTCTGTCATATTTGGAGACTCTTAGGCACTATATAAGCAGTTTCTTTACATGGGCTACGGATGAAGGCTACATCAATCGGGATCCTTCCAGGAGACTGCGAAGGGTGAAAGTACCTCAGAAGCTTAAGAAACCATATACTGCAGAAGAAAGGGAACATCTTAAAGATATAGCCAAAACAGAACGAGACGTGGCCATCATGGAGCTACTTTACAGTACTGCTGGGCGTATTGGAGAGGTAGTATCAATCAATCGCGAAGATGTTGATTTTCCTAACCGTGAAATTGTGATATATGGACAGAAGGGAAAGAAAGAACGCAAAGTGTATCTTACGGAGGGGTGCATATATCATTTGAAGAAATACCTGGCAAGCCGAACAGATGACAATCCAGCTTTATTTGTTGTAGATCGGAAACCTTATAGCCGACTGCAAAGGGAAGCGATTCAAACAATGTTACGCAAGCTTGGAATAGAAGCCGGAATACATGCACATCCGCATAAGTTCCGGCGAACACTGCTTACTGATGCAGGAACCAGAGGTATACCGTTGCAGGAGATACAAGCCTATGCCGGTCATGCCAAACCAGATACAACAATGTTATATGTATCAGTTAAAGATGAAACAGTGAAAGCTTCATTTATGCGATTAATGGCATAAGGCAACTTGCAAATAGGCGAAAAAATGGCCAGCTGAAAAGGTGGCTTGGGAAAACATTGTCTGTTAAGGATTGGATAGACATTTATAGCGAAAAGGAAGGCGGCATATAAAATAGTGACTCGCCAAAAGGTATTCTGAACCATATTGCATCAAAGACTAATGTAGGAGTTATCAGTGTAGATGTATCAAAAATTGATACAGAAGGAAATTCAATTCCTTTCATGCTGTGCTTTTGCGATTGGACTACAGGAAGAACGGAAATCTCTATCGGATGCTACAGAGGAAATGAAAAAAAACAACAGCCTAAGGTTATAGTTGGAGAAACTACCATAAATTCCGTTACATGTGATGGGACAACATTGGAAGTACAATTTAGACAATTTTCGTATATTGCATTGTATTATTAGAATCCTCTTGAAGGAATGTCACCAGACTCCCTTAAATCGTATAATTTCTCACTATTTTGTTGGTTTAACTAATAAGAACCCATGCTAAAGGGCACCTCCAAAGGTGTCTTTTATTATGGATTTTTATCCGGAAAGGAGGAAAAACCAGATGATATTCGAACAACCAGTCAATATATACTCGCAGGATTATGTACTGAAGCGTTTCCAGTCAAATGAAACAGCTGTCCAAGTAGTCAGAGGAAAGCTCTCTGCACTGATCAGCGAGTCAGAATTGATTGAACTGCAGAACAGCAAGGCAACCATGTACAGTAAACTTGCATCAGCCGTACTGGATATAAACAGCCTTCAGCTGCAGTTTTCCGATATCAGCAGTAAATACGATACCGTAATCGGTCAGTACAGTTCCCTGGATGCAAAAGTAGCAGATTACAAAGCAGGCCTAGACGGACTCTCAGTAAATCTGACCAACCTTAGTACCAGGATAAACAATGACTATTCCACGACTACGGCAATGAATGCAGCCATTAAAGCCAGTGTGGATGGGCTGTCCAGTACTGTCTCACAGACTTATGCGACGACGCAAAATGTTAAATCTTCACTGGCGGAAGCGGATACCAATGCAAAGAAATATGCAGACAGTGCACAGAACACCGCAATAAGCCAGGCACAGCAAGACGCAACGTCCAAGGCAGATGCAGCAGAATCCAATGCAAAAGCAGATACAGCCAATAAACTGAAGAATTATTCCACTACTGTAGCCATGAATTCTGCAATCAAGCAGATGGCTGACAGTATAACACTCAGCGTTTCCAAGACCTATGCGACAGGAGCAGATCTCTCAGCTGGTTTATCCAGCACAGACCAGAAGGCTAAAAACTATGCGGACAATGCCTTACAATCAGCGGATAAATCAGCAAAGGGATATGCGGATGCTGCACAAAGTGCAGCGGTAAAAGCTGCGAATGCAAATACAGAAGAACTTCTGAAATCGTATCCGACTGTAACCGCTATGGAATCAGCCATTAAGCAGAATGCAGATTCCATCACAGCATCTGTTTCAAAGACTTATGCAACTAAGGAGGGGCTGAGCGACGCCAGTACAAAGATATCAAATCTAGAGACCTGGAAGTCCCAGGCCGCACTGAAGATCACAGATTCTGCAATCGTCAGCACCGTAACCAGTTCCACATCCTGGAGCAAAAAGGCAGACAAGGCCAGTCTGATCTCCCAGATCAACCAGTCTGCAGAAAGTATTTCCATCAGTGCCAGTAAGATCAATTTAAACGGTGTGGTAACGGCTAATAGCTATTTTTGCATTTTAACTGATGGAAGCATAAAAAGTGTCAAAGGTACGCTGGGCGGATGGACGATATCATCCGATAAAATTCAGTCACGTTTTGCGGGAATAGACGCGATGACTATACACTCGGATGGATATTTAAAATTCGGAACATGTAAAATAAGTTCAACCGGAGGAGCACTTACAGTAAAAAACGGCTTACATATTTACACAAATGTAAATACAGATAGCAGTGGTTTCGATGATGGTACGGAGAGATTCAAGATATTCGGATTAGGTCATGTATCGTCTGGAGGACACCTGGTCTTTGACAGTGATGGGGCTACGGTTTCTTATTTATCCAGTTCATCCAGAAGATACAAGAACCATATCCGGGACATGACAGATAATGATATACAAAATCTGTATAAGCTTCCAACCGTGTTCTTTGTTTATAAGCCTGGCTATCTGGAAAAAGACAGCGCCGTTCCCATTCCGGGGCTTTACGCAGAGGATGTGGAACAGTACCTTCCATTAGCTGCCAGATACCAGAACGGATTGATTGAAGACTGGAATGAAAGAGCTGTGATCCCGTATCTGATTAAGGCAATTCAGCTGCAGCACGAAGAAATTGAAGCGTTGAAAAGAAAGGTGGCGTGAAAATTATATGAACGAACCCAGGGCGAGACCGTGTAACCGGTCTTATTTTTATACCATAAAATAATATAATAAGAAGGAGAACACATAATTATGAAGGTGATTGATACGTATAATGCTATTGTTGGCGCAGCTGTTGCTGTATTGAGCTATATCTTTGGAGAACACTGGATCCTGTTTGCATTGTTCCTGGCATTTAATGTTGCCGACTGGATCACAGGCTGGATGAAAGCCAGACTGACGCACAAGGAAAATTCCAAAGCCGGATGGAAGGGAGTCTTGAAAAAACTGGCCTACTGGATCATGATTGCGGTAGCCTTTGGTGCATCAGCAGTATTTGTGGAGATTGGAAAGACGCTCGGCGTTGATCTGGGAATTACCACATTACTTGGCTTCTTTGTACTGGCATCCCTGTTGGTAAATGAGATCAGGTCTATTTGTGAGAATCTGGTGGAGATGGGAGTGGACGTCCCGAAGATCCTGA
>OHAU01001514.1_pt1 | contig 26586 bp, 30 predicted proteins | sample 1577181 | NCBI WGS metagenome assembly OHAU01 (sample SAMEA3541472, study PRJEB24748) | human gut metagenome | biome: human gut; feature: human-associated habitat; material: faeces | place: China | collected 2012 | reverse complement strand
AAAGGGGTGATTCACAAGAGGGTGGAAACCGCAGGTGTCTACCCTCTTGTGCCCCGGCCGGGCAGGCCATGTCCCGCTGAATTTCAGCGAAAAACTCACAAATCCTGAATATTCATCTTCTCGATCTGCTTTTTGCGGTTCATCCCTCTGCGGCTGAGGAAGTAGATCACCAGCAGCACGATGGTCGGCATGGAGATAACGAGCAGCGTCAGCACCGTGTTGAGCACCGTCACGAACACGTCATACGAATCCACTCCGCCAACCGCATTGTCAGCCACTGAGGTCATCACCACATTCGTCACCACGTTCAGCAGGATGAACAGCTCCCCCGAAAACGTGATGGCAGGCAGTACCAGTCCCGGCACTTTGCTCTTCCGTCTGGAAAGATAGACCTGCAAAATAATCATTGCCGCGACAAACGCGATCAGAAAAATCAGCGAAATAATTGTAGAAACCGTTGCAATCAGCATTATTTGTTCCCCTCTCTCAGCTTTTTGTACTCGTTGATGAGCAGCTTCGCCGTGTCAAAATCCAGCTTGTCCTTGACCGCAAGACGCTTGATGAGCGCGATATACGGCTCCTCGTCCGCCTGCTCGCCAAGCCTGATCTTCTGGATCAGACGGTCCAGACGCAGGCGCACGGTCGGGTAGGTCACACCGTAAATGCCCGCGACCTCCTTGAGCGAACCCGACGCCAGCACGAATTTTTTGATGAACGACACGTCCTCCTCGTCCAGCGATGCAAGCCACTCCGGCATTACCTCGATTGCCACGGCTATCACTTCCTTTCATTGCAACTTCATTATAATATCAAATTATATTAAAGTCAATCTTTAATTTTATCAAAGTCCGGAAATAAAAAAACGGCACACCGTGAGATTCTCTCCGGTATGCCGTTTGCTGTTTCTTACTTACTTTTCTACTCGTTTCTGGAACGCCAGACGTTCTCCGCGCCCGTTTTCCAGCTCAATGACGCCGCAATAGGTATAGCCGAGCTTGTTCAGCAGACCCTGCATGGGCTTGTTGTTCGCGTGCGTGTCGATGCGGATGTTGCCGCACTGCTCCATGCACCAGTTCATGCAGAACGAAGCCGCGCCGTGCGTGCCCTTTGCCGCCGCGATACGGTGGACAACGCCGTACGGCGCATCGTCCAGCCAGGCGCCGCCGCGAATGACGCGGTAGGTCGGCTCGCCGTCGGTCGTAAACGCAAAGGTCGCTGCGATTTTGCCGTTGTCCTCGCAGACGTAGCTGCGGTGCAGTGCAAGATCCTTGTCCAGCATTTCCTGCGTCGGGAATCTGTCTCCCCACTGATCGGGATTGCCGTTTTCGCGCATAAATGCCCGCGCGTCCGCAAAAATTTTCTGCATCGCCGGAAGATCCTCCGGCCGGGCGTGTCGAATCTGCATTGTTATTCCTCCTTCAGCCATTCCGCGCAGAGTACCTGCCAGCGGTTTATATGCCGGTCGGGCACGCGCCCTTTCATCGGGTCTGCTGTCTCCAAATCCGCGAGCGCGAGTCCGTGCACGCCGTGCGGGAACAGGTGCAGCTCGTGGCTGATGTTCTCTCGGCGCAAAGCCGCCTCGAGCAGCAGCGTGTTCTCGACCGGAACGGTCGCGTCCGTCAGGGTGTGCCACAAAAATGTACGCGGCATGCGCGCGGAAACCAGCGTTTCCAGCGAAAATCTCCGCTGTTCCGCAGCATTTTCACCTGCCAGACGCACAAAGCTGCCGCGATGCGCATACGCTCCCGCCGAGACCACCGGATAGCACAGCACCGCCGCATTCGGTCGGTGCGCCTGCAAATCCGTGCCCGCAGGAAACCAGTCCGCGTCGTGCCACGTCGCCGCCAGCAGTCCCGCCAGATGGGCGCCCGCCGAAAATCCGCCGACCGCAATGCGGTCTGCCGCGATGCCGAGCTGTGCCGCATGTTCTCTCACCCAGGCGACAGACGCGGACAGCGTGTGCAGCGGCTTTACGCCAAGCGGCACCTCCGTGCAGTCGTACTCGAGCACGAACGCTTCCACACCGTCCCGCGCAAACGCACGCGCGACCGGTGCGCCCTCCCGGATGGAGCAGTATTCGTAGCCGCCGCCCGGGCACAGGATGAGCGCAGGCTTATTCCATCCGGCCGGTGCCGGAAAATGCGTCAAAACGCCGTGATCGAGCCGCAAAACCTCTTTCATCGCGCACCTCACACGTTGTAGCGGTTGCGGATATCAATGCACGCAAGAATGCGGTCGGTCTCCGGCTTTTCGCCTGCCAACAGGTAGTCCATGAGCAGCTCGATCGGACGTGCCCCCTGCAGGGCGGCATCCTGATCGATCAGGAAGTCGATGAGTCCGCGGCGGACATTCTCCGCATTTGCCGGAATCAAATCGTGGCAGATCAGGTGCACCTTGCCCTGTAAACCCAGTTCACGCAGCGCGTCGCACGCGCCGAGCTGACCGTTTACCGAAACGTACACACCGCGCAGCGACGGATGCTCCTGCACGGCGCGGCACACAATATCATGCGCCAGCTGCTGATCGTCCCCGCAGGTCTGCGGCGGCAGCAGACTCAAACCGGGGAAATTTGCGGCAGCCTCGGTCTGAAAGCCGTCCACACGCTGCTGATGTGACCAGTTGTTTTCCTGACCGGCAACCAACAGGACTTCCCCGTGACCGGCGAGCAGCAGGTCCATCAGACCGGCGCTCATGCGTCCGCACGCGAAATTGTCCACGCCGACATAGCACAGGCGGCCCGAGTCCGGCAGATCCGAGTTGAAGGTAACGACCGGCATGCGCCCGGACAGCTCCTGAATACGGGCGCGTATCCGCTCGTCCTCCGCCGGAGAAAGCGCGATGCCCTGCACGCCTGCCTCGAGCAGCTCGTCGATCACGTCCAGCTGCTGCTGTGCGTCGATGCCCTCAAGCGGCCGCACGAGAACCTCTGCGCCGGTGGTGGTAAAGTGCGCCGATGCGCGTTCGATCTCCTCAAATACCGTGTGCATGAACATGGTCTCGACCGACTGGACGATCACGCCGATCCTGATCGGGTTTTTCGCGCGTGCCAGCATGCGTCCCGCACGGTTCGGGCGGTAGCCTCGCTCTGCCGCAATGCGGCGCACGCGTGCCGCAACCTTGGGATCGACGCGTCCTCTGTCGTTAAGTGCCCGATCCACCGTGCCGCGGGAAACGCCCGCCAGCGCAGCGATCTCTGCCAAAGTGACTGCCATGAATTTTCGCTCCTACATACCGCGTTGCGCGGTGTCATTCCAAAGGCACCACCACACAATTTGACTGCGGTGTTACCTTTTTATTTTACACGTTTTGAACGAAAATTGCAAATGCAAATCAGTGAAATCGACAGAAATCGGTCAATCGTCCAGCAGTTCGCCCTTGATGGAAATGGTCTTCACCTGCCACGGCAGCAGCTTGCCGCAGTTCTGCAGCGCAGTGCGGACGGCATATTCCAGTCCGCCGCAGCACGGCACCTCCATGCGGACAACGGTTACGCTTTTGATGTTGTTCTGACGGAGGATTTCGGTCAGCTTCTCGCTGTAATCCACATCATCCAGCTTGGGACAGCCGACGAGCGTTACCTTCCCCCGGATAAAATCCTGATGGAAATTTGCGTACGCGTAAGCGGTGCAGTCTGCCGCGATGAGCAGGTTTGCGCCGTCAAAATAAGGCGCATTCACCGGCACGAGCTTAATCTGCACCGGCCACTGGCGCAGCTGGCTCGGCATCGGAATGAACGAGGTCGGCTGATTGACCGGGGCGTGTTCAATGCTCCGCGCCATGCTGCCCGGGCATCCGGTGTGCGGCTGAGATTTTGCCTGCATATTGGCCTGCACAGCGGCTTCGTCATAAGCGGCGGCTTCGCGCTCGACGAACGAGATGGCGCCGGTCGGACAGACCGGCAGGCAGTTGCCGAGGCCGTCGCAGTAGTCGTCGCGGAGCAGAGTGGCCTTGCCGTCCACCATGCCGATAGCGCCCTCGTGGCAGGCGTGGGCGCACAGGCCGCAGCCGTTGCATTTTTCTTTGTCGATTTCGATAATTTTGCGAATCATAGTGTTTTCTCCTTATATATCCGGTTTCTTGTTTTGAGATGGTTCCGCTGGGGCCAGCGGGGGGCCGCCTACCCGGCGGGGGCACAAGAGGGTAGACACCTGCGGTTTCCACCCTCTTGTGGATCACCCCTTTCCTATGAGGGCACGGCGAAATTTGCAGAGCTGAGACTCGCTAAGGAACGAGCGTACTGCTCATCTTCCGTAGGGGCGCACAGTGTGCGCCCATTTCTCGACCTCAGCCGCTCAAGCTGTTTTCGTACTGCCACACAGACCGGATACTCTCCGCAGGGCGCGGCATAACCGTGCCGCGCGATTCGTGAGCGCGTTGTTACAGACAGGGCCTGCGAAAATAATTTGTACCAAACGCCTAATCCGTAGGTGCCGTGCGTTACAACGTGCCAAAGAGTTGCGCGACACTGTTATGTCGCGCCTGCGTAGAGTAAACCGTATGTGTAGCAGTACGCTGTCTGTGAACTGCGAAAAGGCGGAGAAAGGCACGCTGAGGTAACCCGACTGCCGTACTCCTTTTCGCAGCGGTCACATGTCAGTAATCTGCGCCAGACTATCCCAAAAGGAAGTGGGAGTTAAGAGGGTAGAAACCTTGGTGTCTACCCTCTTGCCCCGCCGCGGGGCGCGGTGAATCCCCGCGCTCCGCAGAGCGCAACTCCCCGCTGAGGTTCAGCGGAAAACTCCCCGCCCGTTAGGGGCGAACACGCCTGCGGCAGTTCGAGTGCCCCGCTGGGTCGGTGCAGAGAAAGGTGCCGCCCGGATTGGGCGAACACGCTAACGCAGTTCGCGCACCCCGGTCAGCCGGTGCTGAAAAAGCTGCCGCCCCGTTCGGGCGAACACGCCTGCGGCAGTTCGAGTGCCCCACTTGACTTTACGCTCATATCTTACTATACTGAGAAGGCAAAGTATGTTGTCACAACAACAAAACAGGAGGAAATATGAACCTGTCCATCCTTGCGCGCTGTGATCTGTTCCGCGGCATTGAAACCGCAGAATTATCCCCGCTTTTGCGCCGTCTGCACGCCTGCACGCGTGAATTTGACAAATTTCAGCCGATTTACCGCGTCGGCGATACCGCGCATGCGCTGTGCATTCTGCTCTCGGGCGGCGTGAATATCGAGCGCTGCGACGCATGGGGCCACAAGACGCTGCTCGATCACATTACGCCCGGTTCGGTATTCGCTGAAACGTACGCCTGCGTCCCCGGCACGCCCATGATGGTCTCTGCGGTGGCGGACGAGCCGTCCGAGGTGCTGTTCCTGCCGAGCGAAATGTTGCTCTCCTCTGCCGCGCAGGACAGCGCGCACAGTGTGCTTTTACGCAACCTTCTGGACGTCACTGCGCAGAAAAACCTGCTTTTGACGCGAAAAATCTTCCACACAAGTCCGAAATCCATGCGCGGCAAGCTGCTGTCGTACCTGTCCGCGCAGGCGGTGCAGCACGGCTCGGACACGTTCGACATCCCGTTTGACCGTCAGCAGCTGGCCGACTACCTCGGCGTCGACCGCAGTGCGCTGTCCGCCGAGCTGAGCCGCATGCAGCGCGACGGACTTATCTCATACAAAAAGAGCCATTTTGTGCTCAACCATTCCCCATCCGATGAATAATCCACCCTGTTAAGGAGGTTTTTGTTATGAACTGCAAACCCTATATCCGTGCGCACGCGGACGAACTGCTGGAAAGTCTTGCCGCGCTCGTGCGCATACCGAGCGTAGAAGGCGTGCCGGAAGAGCATGCGCCATTCGGTCGTGAGCCTGCCCGTGCGCTGCACGAAACGCTTGCGCTCTGCGAAAAGCTGGGCTTCCAGACCGGCAATATGGACGACCGCGTCGGCTGGTGCGAGTACGGCGAGGGCGAGGAAATGGTGGCTGTGCTCGGTCATCTGGACGTTGTGCCCGCCGGCGACGGCTGGACCGAGACCGAGCCGTTTTCCGGCGAAATCAAAAACGGCCGTATTTACGGACGCGGCACGATGGACGACAAGGGCCCGATGGTAGCGGCCATCTACGCGCTGGCGGCGCTCAAGGATGCCGGATTTGCCCCCTCCAAGCGCATCCGTCTGCTGTTCGGCACCAACGAGGAGACCGGCTGCGGCGATATGTCGTGGTACGTTTCGCATGGCGGCGAGCTGCCGGTGTACGGCTTCACGCCGGACGGCGAATACCCGATCATCAACGGCGAAAAGGGCATTCTCAACGGCACTTACAGCCGAAAGCTGCACCAGACCGGCGATTACCGCCTGACAAAGTTCGAGGGCGGTGCCGCCTCCAACATCTCGCCCGCGTATGCGGCGGCGGAGCTGCAGTGTCCGGCGGACGCGGCTTCCAAAATCTCGGCGGACAAGGTAACCGTCACACCGATCGAGGGCGGCATCCGCGTGGAAGCCGAGGGCATTGCCGTTCACGGCTCGACCCCGGAGCAGGGCGAGAATGCCATCGGACGGCTGGCGCAGGCACTCAATCAGCTGCCGCTGACCGGCGAGCTTGGCGACTGCATGGCATTTGTGGCAGAGCGCATCGGCATGGAGGTACACGGCGAGTCCCTCGGTCTCGCCATGCGCGATGAGCTGTCCGGCCCGCTGACGCTCAACCTCGGCGTGGCAAAATTTGAGCAGGAAACGCTGTCGCTCGTTTTCTCGGTGCGCTACCCGGTCACCCTGAAATACGAGCGCGTGTACCCGCGTCTGTCGCGCGGCTTCACGCTCGGCGGCTTTACCGAAACCGAGCTGACGCACGCGGCGGCTATTTACATGCCGCCCGAAAGCGAACTCATCCGCAGACTGTCCAAGATATATGAGGAGCAGACCGGCGAGAAGGCGGAGCTCAAGAGCATCGGCGGCGGCACCTATGCCAAGTCCATGCCGAACCTTGTCGCATTTGGCCCGATCTTCCCCGGTGATGAGGTGCGCGAGCACAAGCCGGACGAGTACATGGAGATCGAGCGCGTGCTGCAGAACGCGGAAATCATCGCGGCGGCAATGTACGAACTGGCAAAGTAAGGAGATTGTATGAGCAGAGAGACAAATATGACGGTCGGCCGTCCGACAAAACTCATTCTCGGACTGGCCGTACCACTGATTTTGACAAATGTCGGTCAGCAGCTGTACACAGTCGCAGACGCGTCCATCGTCGGGCGCGGTGTCGGTGTGGAGGCGCTGGCCGCACTCGGCGCGACCGACTGGCTGTACTGGCTGGTGCTGTGGACCGTGCAGGCCATGACGCAGGGCTTTTCCGTGCTCGTGTCGCAGACCTTCGGCTCGAACGATAAGAAGGGACTGCGCAAGGCCATCACCATGTCCGTGCTGCTGTGCGCGGCAGTCGGCATCCTGCTGACCGTGGTGTTCGTGTCCTCGGCAGGCTGGCTGCTGCACCTGCTGGACACGCCCGAGAACATCTATGACGGCGCGCACATTTATTTAACCATGATGTATGCGGGCACGCTCATCACGATGGCGTACAACATGGCAGCAGCGATTCTCCGCGCACTCGGAGACGGAAAAAGTCCGCTTATTGCCATGTTTACTGCCGGATGTCTGAACATTGTGCTCGATCTGCTGTTTGTTATCCGCTTCGGCTGGGGCATTCCGGGCGCTGCCGCCGCGACACTGCTCGCGCAGCTGTTTGCATTCGCGTACTGCGTCAATGCGCTGCGGAAAATCCCGGCTGCGTCCGTCGAAAAGCCGGACTGGCAGCCGGACAGCAGTGTGATCCGGCGGCTGTGCCACCTTGGTCTGCCGCTTGCGCTGCAGCATTTCGTCATCGTCATCAGCGGCATCATCATGCAGGCGGTTATCAACACCTGCGGCTTTGTGTTCCTCGCGGGCTTTACCGCGACCAACAAGCTGCACGGTCTGATGGACTGCTCCGCGTCCGCGTTCGGCTACGCCGCCTCGACCTACACCGGTCAGAACTGGGGCGCAAACCGGCTTGACCGCGTGCGAATGGGTGTCCGCTCGACGCTTGTGCTGGCACTCAGCTTTTCCGCGCTGCTGGCGGCGGGCATGATCCTGTTCGGCCGTCACGTTGTCGCGCTGTTCATCTCCGCGGATGCTGCCAACGCCGCCGAGGCGCTGTCGGTCGCGTACGATTATCTGGTCGTCATGAGCACGTTTTTGCTGTCCGCCTATGTGCTGCACACCTACCGCTCGGCCCTGCAGGGAATGGGCTTTACGACCGCGCCCATGCTCTCCGGTCTGACCGAGTTCGCAGGCCGTGTGGGTGCATCGCTGCTGCTGACCAAGGTCATCGGCGAGCGCGGTCTGTTCTACACGGACGCGGCTGCGTGGACATTCGCAGCGGTATTCCTTGCGGCATCGTACTATATCCAGCTGTTTATCATCCGAAAAAAGGGTCTGACCTATCAGAATACAAAGTAACAAAAAGAGGCTGTAAGAGATACTTACAGCCTCTTTTGCACTTATTCGCCGTAGATTCCGGCGCGGTCGTTGATAACCAGCGTACGGAGCAGTTCTTCGGTCAGGTCGAGTTTTCCGTGCTCATCGCCAAGCAGCCAGCCCTTGCGCGTCAGCTTCTCGACAGTCGGCTTCGCCCACGCGGGAACGGCGGAAACACTGTTGTACATCCTGCGGGTGCTCTCGATGATCTTCTTTACCTCGGCTTCGGTCATGTCAGGTTCCTCCTTTTTCTGTAACCCCTGCTTGAATGCTGTCCACGCGGATGCGCTCTCGACGAACGGCGCAGGACAGTTTTTGTGCGTAACATCGTAGTGGCGCACAACATTTTCGATTGGAATACCGTACTTTGTCATCAAACCTCGCACAAGCGTCTGTGCTCGGCGCACGGTCTCGGGCATAAAGTAGAATTTCTCGCCGTTTTTGCGGCTGCACAGCTCTATGCCGATACTGTTCGCGTTGCGGCAGTACGGATGAAAATAGGTGCCGCGCGTGCCGCAGTGCCATGCAATATCCGCGTCGCGGACCGACTGCCAGACCTCGTTTTCGTCCACAAAATAGTGCGCTGAGGTCGAAATCTCCGCCCGAGCGAAGTAATCCGCATTATTTTTTGCGGTATCGCCGTCGTTCGCCGTAAAGTGAATCACCAGATAGCAGATATCCTCCTTTCCGCGTGCGGATCGGCGGTAGTTGCCGCTGTGCGCCTGTTTGAATGCAATGTTCATCATTGCGTCACCTCCTTCAACCCTATGCCGGATGGAGGCGAAAATTGACCGTGAATGGTCAACTTTTTTGAAAATTTTCGAGAAATTTTTCTGCACCCCAACGGATCGGTGCCAAAAAACAGAGGACGCCCAGACCGGGGCAAAAAGCCGCCGTTTGTTAACGGTATATCCCTTGTATTTTCCCGTCCGGCTTGATACAATAGGCTTATAAAAGAAAGGAGGCGTTTACAATGAAACGCTCAAAAGTTATTACAGCCGTAATTGCGATCATTGCAGTAGTCGCCGCAGCCTGTGTATATGGATATGTCCGCAGCAAGCCCGCCGATGAGCCGGAAAAGCCTGCTGTTACCAAGCCGGAGAACCCGACCACGCCGAACAACAGCAATTCCGGCAAACCGTCCGATTCCAAGACAAATGAACCTGCCGTACAGCCGGAAAATCCCAATCCGAGCGGCACGGAATCGGTCACGATCTACGTTCCGGATGAACAGGGTGAAACACTCACGCCGACCGGCGCAGACGCGAAGGACGACTCCGACCAGTCGCTCGTGGATGCGCTCATCGCCGCAGGCTCGCTGCCCGAGGGCGTCAAGGTGCAGTCCTCGTCGCTCGAGAACGGCACGCTCACGCTCGACATGAATGCCGCCTTCGGCGAGGCGATCCGCGCCTCCGGCACCGCCGGTGAAACGCTCAAGATCTACGCACTGGTCAACACGTTCGCGCAGGCGCGTGGCGCAACCGCAGTGCTCATCACCGTGGACGGCAAGGTGCTCGAAAGCGGACACGAGGTCTACGATTACGCGATCGAGCCAAACAACTGACCTGCAAAAGAAAAGCTCCGAAACGCCTGTTTCGGAGCTTTTCGGCTGTCGCGAAACTACAGTTTCGCCGACAAGCAGGAACGGACCGTAGGCCGTTCCAAAGTCGTCCAAAAGTTCCCATACGGAAACTTTTTCCCTCTTAAGGTATAAAAACCGAGATACACGCTCCCGGTTTTTATGAATTTGCAAAGCAAATTCTATTTAACGCGCGCTACCGCGCGTTATGATAAAATTGGTTCAATACCGACTTTTTTAACAAACTGAAAGCTCCGAAACGCCTGTTTCGGAGCTTTTTCTTACTTATTCATCATTTTCAGGAACTTTTCCTTGATATGCGCGGCTGCCGCGCACGGATCGTCCGCCTTCATGACGGCAGAGACCACGGCGATGCCCTTGATGGGGCTGTCAGCCAACACGTCCATGTTATCCGCGTTCAGGCCGCCGATGGCAACCACCGGAATCGGGACCGCGCGGCACACATCGTTCAGCACGGAGACCGGCGTAACCTTGGTGGTAACGTGGGTAGTCGTCGGGTAAATGGCGCCGGTGCCGAGGTAATCCGCGCCGTCGTTGTACGCGGCAACGGCTGCTTCGACCGTCTTGGCGGTCGCGCCGACGATCTTATCCGGGCCGAGCAGCCTGCGGCAGACTGCCACCGGCAGGTCGCTCGCGCCGACGTGTACGCCAGCCGCATCGCAGGCAATGGCAACATCCACGCGGTCGTCGATGATGAGCGGCACGCTGTAGCGGTCGGTGATAGACTTGACCTGCTGCGCCAGCTCAAGGTAGCTGCGTCCGCCGGTGTCCTTCTCGCGGAGCTGAATGAGCGTTGCACCGCCCCTGCACGCCTCGTCCACCGCGCGGAGCAGGGTCTCGGTCGTGTGGTAGGTACTGTCCGTAATGACATATAATGTAGGATCAAACTGCATGATAATACTCCTTTTTTGAACTTATTGTGCCGTTTCGCATTCTTTTACCGTCTTGCGAATGAAAAACAGGCTGATCACATCAACAACGTAAATAAACTGGGAAATGACCTGCCGGACTGCGGTTCCGGTGCTGATTTTACCCTGCCTGCGCGCGTGCAGGATGAGCGCAATGCAGTAGCCGGACGAAGCCATCATGGCAAACCAGGCAACCAGCATTTGTAAGAGCACGACCGGCAGCGTCATCGGGAAAATCAGCGTAAACATGCCGTAAATCATGCCGAAAAAGAAATTCAGCAGGAACATTGGAATCGCGATGCACTTCATTGCAATGATGCAGCGCCACAGCGTCTGCCGCACCGCCGGGTCGGACAGCCGCCTGTACATCACAGCAGCGCAAATCAGATTGCAGATTGCCAACGGCCCAATAAGCAGCCAGAACAGGAATAATCCCATCTGAAATATGTCCTTATCCGTTCCTTGCGCCACAAAAGCGCACAGAAATTCGCCTGCATACGACAGCGCCAGACCGACAAAGCAAACGATTTCGCAGATGCTGAAAAACTTTGCAGCCTTCATCCCCTCTCCCCTTTCACCGCATGTTAATTTTCATCAATTTATTTTCACGATAAGCAAATCCTGTTCTTCCCCGAGTTCGCCGAGCGCGGTGCCGTCCGGCTGAAACGCCATGCTGTGCCCGACAAATTTTCCGGGCGCATACTGGTCTGCGCCGAGCACGGTCAGGCCGTTCTCGATGGCTCGCGCGCACAGCAGGGTGCGCCAGTGCAGCAGCTTGTTTTCGCCCTGCACCCAGCCCGCCGGAACGAACAGCGTCTCGGCGCCGCGCGCCTTCTGCTCGGCGGCAAGCGCCGGAAACCGAAGCTCGAAACAGGTAATGATGCCCAGTTTTCCGACAGGTGTCTCGATGGGCGAAAACGGCTTATCCCCTGCCCGGCACTCATCGGATTCCCGATAGCCGAACGCATCGTACAAACGGTTTTTGCGGTGCGTTCCGCGCAGGCTGCCGCGGTCGTCAAGCACCGCAATCGTGTTGTACGGCAGACCGTCCGTGCGCTCGTACATGCCTGCGGCAATCCACAGGCCGTATCTCCTGCAAAGCTCACCGAGCGCAATAATGAACGGGCCGTCACACGGCTCTGCGGCCTCGATATTTTTCGACCGTGCGTTCACTTTTGCGTAATACATGCTGTATTCCGGCAAAAACAGCATTTTCGCTCCATTTTCTGCTGCCGTTTGTGCAAGGCGTTCTATTTCCCTGAGATTGGCAGTTTTGTCCTCCCCGGCGCTGAACTGCCCGATGGCAACCGTACTCACGCCTCTCTCCAGCCCTTGCAGATGTCCACCCATGCCTTGAAACCGGAGAATTTCTCCAGTTCCGGGATGGTGACCTCGATGGCTGAGTTGGACGAGCCGCACGCCGGGAATACCGTCTCGAACCGTCGGAGCGATTCATCGAGATAGACCGTCACGCCGCCATTCACACCGAACGGGCACACGCCGCCGACCGCATGGCCGATCTCCGGCTCGACCTCCTCAAACGCAAGCATCCGCGCCTTGCAGCCGAACCGCGCCTTGTACTTCGGGTTGTCGATCTTGGTGTCGCCTGCCGCAACGATGAGGATCACGCCGTCATTCGTGCGGAACGACAGCGTTTTTGCGATGCGTGCCGGTTCGCAGTGGGCGGCTTCGGCAGCAAGCTCCACGGTCGCGCTGGATACCGGGAATTCGATCACGCGATCCTCTGCGCCGAACTGACGCAGATACGCTTTTGCTTTTTCGATGGACATGGGTCTCAATCTCCTTCTGTCTGCTGCGGGATATCGTCGATCATGCTTTCGCACAGCCGACGTAAATAATTTGCAATTTCGCTGAGCGCAAGGCATGTGCACAGCCGCTCCTCCGGGTCATCCGGCGTCTCGGGCAGCTGGGCGGTCAGCAGCGGCGGAATCGCCTCACGCATGCGCTTCTTGTCCGCGAGCAGATGCTCGTAGCACGCCGCAAAGTCCACATCGTCCCGACCGGTCAGCGCCTTCACATCGTTTAAGCGCAGCGTCTGCTTCAAATGATACACGCAGAGCAGCTGCATGATCTGCTGGCGCGTGTATTTTTTGCCCTTCACCGGCGTCATAAGCCCTTCCTTGACGTAGTTGTTGACCATGGTTTTTGTCAGCAGCTTATCCTCCGGCGTGCGCTTGCTGCCCGATAAGCACTGATCGAACAGCGTCAGCACCTGATCCATATACAGGTCAAGCTGCGGCACCTCGTCGGGCATGATATCGCGGTCGGCAAAGACCGCTTCTATGGTTTTCTCCAGCCGCGGCATGGCGTTCACCTCATCTTTTACAAAATATCGAGGCAACACCGAACAATTAAAGCTGCGGCTCCTTGTGCAGGCTCCGGTCGCACTGCCGCGGCGCTTTACGGAAATTTTTTGCCCTGACTTCGTTGTGAGTTCACGGTAATACATCAAGTATTACCGCAAACTCACGCCTCGTCAGAACGCAAAATTTACTCGCAAATCGCTCTTGTTCAATTATGCGGTGTTACCTTGCAACTACAGTACCGAACGGAAACACGCAATTTTTCGTCTGCCCGTGCGGCCTGCAATGCTATTATTATAAGCCTTTTGCGCGCTTCACGCAAGAGTTATACCGCTCGACAAATCCACTGTAATATGATATACTGGATGGACAATAAGCGGTAGGAGGCTTACATATGAAAAAATTCTGGCAACGCCTGGTCCTTTTCGGACTGACAGGTGCATTTTTTGTATCCTGCATTAGCTGCAGCGCGGCAAATACTGCCTCGAAAGTTCCGATTCTGATGTACCACAACCTGACGAACGACCCGTCCGCCGTGACGAGCATGACCATCACCGGCGAGCGGTTTCAGGAGGACATGGAATATCTGGAATACAACGGCTACACGCCGCTGCTCTCGGCGGATTTGATCGACATCCGAGCCGGAAAGGAAGCCATGCCCGAGCGGCCGGTCATGATCACCTTTGACGACGGTTATCGCTCCAATTACGATATTGCGTACCCGATTCTGCAGAAAACCGGCATGAAAGCCGTCATTGCACTGATCGGCAAAAGCATCCGCGCAAACGACAACACGGAAGCGAACCGCTTTTTCCTCAAGTGGGATGAGGCAGCCGAAATGGCCGACAGCGGTCTGGTGGAGCTGGCCTCTCACACCTACAACCTGCACAACCCGCAGTACGGCGGACTGACCGCACCGGACGGCATCAACGGCATCCAGCGGCTGAAGGGCGAGTCGCAGGCGGCGTATAACAAGCGCGTCGGCGAGGACCTCAAGCAGAGCATTGACCTCATCACGCAAAATACCAGCCAGAAAAACGTGCTGTTTTTCGCATATCCGTTCGGCGCGCGCGATGCGTGGATGCAGCCGCTGCTGCAGAAAAACGGTATTCAGGTCAGCGTACTGACCAACACCGGAACGGCGTCTATCCGGCGCGGATTGACCGATCTGCCGCGTTACCGCATCACGATGGACACCAAACTGAGCGATATTCTTCCGGCGAACCCGAACGCCTCGCACGATATTACCGTGCGGGCGCACATGCCGACCATGATCAAGAATGAGAAAATCCGGCAGGAAGTCGCCCGGCACCTTCCCGCGCAGGAGAGAACCATAAAAATTCCGAAATCGTATACCTGATTGTCCAAGCACTGTCTTTGATTAACAAAGACGGTGCTTGAGACTGTCGAAAAACTTTGTTTTCCGAACAGCCTCTCGCTCGAAACCACGCTTTCGAGCGAATCTCGAAGAAAAACCGCGTCCTGCGGACACATTTTTTCTTCCCTTGTATAAATTCCGAGATACATGCTCCCGGAATTTATGAATTTGCAAAGCAAATTCGATTGAATGCGTGCTGCCGCACGAAGCATAAAAATCGAATATTGCTTTTTCGACAAGCTGAAGCACTGTCTTTGATTAACAAAGACGGTGCTTTTTTCATGGTGACAATTTGGAGAAAGCACTTGCAATTTTCGGAAAATGTGGTATCATAACAGATGTGATATAGTTTTTAACTCTACATAGCAAAAGGAGGAGTTTGTATGCCTCGTGCATTTCTCAAGGCCCGTGAGCCGTTTTCCAGTTACTCTCATTTCATCGGTGCGGTGCTCAGCGGCGCCGGACTGTTCGTGCTGCTCGTGCGGCTGCTGTTCGATTCGTCCGTCACCGGCTCGCTGGCGGCGGCTGCCGTGGTGTTCTGCCTGTCGCTGATCGCGCTGTACTCCGCAAGCAGCGTGTACCATTTCTCCGGCCGCGGCGAAGCCGTCCTGCGGCGGCTGAAAAAACTTGACCACAGCATGATCTATGTGCTGATCGCGGGCAGCTATACGCCGATTATTCTCAAATTCATGCCTGCGCCGCGCAGCTATATCTTTCTTGGCGTGATCTGGCTGATTGCGCTAACCGGCATTGCCATCAAGCTGCTGTGGATTGACGCGCCGCGTCTCATCGGCACCGCGCTGTACCTCGCGCTTGGCTGGGCAATCGCGTTTGATTTCGGGGTTGTGCTGTCCATGCCCGCGCCTGCCATTGCCCTGCTGGCTGCCGGAGGTCTGTCGTATACGGTCGGCGGCGTGATCTATATCGCCAAAAAGCCGAATTTAGGAAAAATGATCGGGTTTCATGAGCTGTTTCACCTGTTCGTAATCGTCGGCAGCGTTTGTCATTATCTGATGGTGTTTCTTTATGTACTATAACAAACGAGCCGTGAATCTTCATGTGATTCACGGCTCGTTTTTGTTTTCATCCGCACCCGGCAAACCATTTTTATTACTGCTATGGCGGAACACTCCATAATTCGGATGCTTTATCCACGGATGATCCGGCTCTGTACCATAATTATTCCGTATATATTTTTCTAACTCCGCTCGATCCATACTGCCATCTCCATTCCCCGGTTTATATTAAGGCAACACCGCACAATTAAAGCGGCGGTGCTTTGCGGAAATTTTGTGCTCTGACTTTGTTGCAGTTTCACGGTAATACATCAAGTATTACCGCAAAACTGTGCCTCGTCAGTACGCAAAATTTACTCGCAAATCACTCTTGTTCAATTATGCGGTATTGCCTTAAAATATCATACTCTCCGTATCGCCTGCAATCTTTTCAAAATCTCTTCCCATACATTATTCAAAAAAGTGCTTCTTACCGATTGACAAAAATATGGATTTGCAATATACTCTTAATTAAGAAGTAATACTAATAAAGGAGGTGCATTTTATGCAGACCAGAAACACCATTCAGCGTCAGATTGTATTGCAGGCAGTGAATCAGCTGCACAACCACCCTACCGCAGATGCGATTTATGCCTTTATCGCGGCGCAGCACCCGACCATCAGCAAGGCCACGGTTTACCGCAATCTGAACCAGCTGGCAGCTCAGGGCGAGATTTTGCGCGTGCCTGTGCCGACCGGTGCCGATCACTTTGATTTCAACATCAAGCCGCATTATCATGTGCGGTGCACCAAGTGCGGCGGCGTTTTTGATGTATTTATGCCGCCTGTCACCGATCTCATCGACCGCGTGGAGGATTCCTCCGGCGTGGAGCTGCATCGGTACGAAATTCTGTTCGAGGGTATTTGCAGCGCATGCAGGAAAGACTAAAAGAGCAGTCAGAACGGTCTGACCGTCAAGGGAGACCGGAAGAATAAGAAAAGTGGAGAAAGGATAACTGTTATGGCAGAACTCAAGGGCACCCGCACCGAAGCAAACCTGCAGACCGCATTCGCAGGCGAATCTATGGCACGCAACAAGTACACGTTCTTTGCCTCCAAGGCGAAAAAGGACGGCTATGTGCAGATTGCGAAAATCTTCGAAGATACCGCCGCAAACGAGAAGGAGCACGCGAAAATCTGGTTCAAGCTGCTCAACGGCGGCATTGATGACACCGCAGCCAACCTCAAGGCTGCCGCAGAGGGCGAAAACTACGAGTGGACCGACATGTACGCTACCTTCGCCAAAGAGGCGCGTGAGGAGGGCTTCGACCACATCGCAGACCTGTTTGAGATGGTCGGCGCAATCGAGAAGGAGCACGAGGAACGCTACCGCAGGCTGCTCAAGAATGTCGAGGACAAGCTGGTCTTTTCCCGCGACGGCGACTGCGTATGGCAGTGCTCCAACTGCGGACATATCGTGGTTGGCAGACAGGCGCCGGAGGTCTGTCCGGTTTGTGCACATCCTAAAGCCTACTTTGAACTCAAGGCTGACAATTACTAATTGAAAATGGAGAATGGAGAATGAACCTTTTGATTTACCATTCTCCATTTTTATTTACGAATGTGCAAACGGGTTGGGAAACGGTGGGATGAGGTCATCCCGCCCTGCGGTAACATGAACAATCAACGCAAAACATTTCACCATAATCAATATGAAACGAGGGAGAAACAACCGTTTTCCCCTCATTTTTGTTTAGTTTGCGGAGCGTACCGCGTCCTTCATGCTCTTAACGTACGCCTTGACGTGCGGCACGCAGTCCCTGCCCATGAGAGCGGCAGCGGTCGCGGTCGCAACACCGTGCTGATCGGCGCCGGTCTCTGCGATCAGACGGGTCTTGCCCATCTTTTTCGCCAGCAGCGCCTGACCGAGCACGTTGTTGATCTTATGGGCGCCCGTGTGGTTCAAATCCTCACGCTTGAGGTAGATTTTCGCACCGCCGAGGTCATTTGTCATGTGCTCCGCAAAGTACAGGCGCGACGGGCGGCCTGCGTAGTTGTTCAGCAGCTCGGTCAGCTCTGCGTTGAATTCCGGATTGTTCTTATAGTGGTTGTAAGCTTCCTCCAGCTCGATAACCGCGTTCATCAGCGTTTCCGGCATGTACTGACCGCCGTGTACGCCAAAACGACCCTTGCTCATTGGCTTGCTTCTTTCACAAGCGCCGATACGCGGCGCATCTTGTCAATATCCTTTTCATCGTCCGTTTCAATGCCGCTGGACAGGTCGAGCGCATACGCGCCGGTCTGTGCGGCTCTTTGGACGTTGGTTTCATTCAGCCCGCCCGCGAGAAAATACGGGTGGTTTACCTGCCCGATCAGCGACCAGTCGAAGGTTTTGCCGCTGCCGCCGTAGGCGTGCTTTACATAGGTATCCAGCAGCAGATAATCCACCGGCAGGGTGTCCACCTGCTCAATGTCGCGGTGGGTCTCCACTCGCACGGCGTAGACGATGGGCGCGCTTGTCAGCTTTCGCAGCTTGTTTATATAATGCAGGCTCTCGCCGCCGTGCAGCTGGATAATGTCGATAACCTCATCGCGCACGAGCGCGGCAATATGCTCCGGTTCGTCGTTCACAAACACGCCGACCGCCTTGATGTGCGGGTCGAGGTGCTCCTTGAGCCGAGCCGCGTCTAAATCCGATACATGCCGGCGGCTCTCCGCGAACACAAAGCCGATGAAATCGGGTTTTACTTCGTTTGCGGCTTCGATATCCGCTTTGCGGGTCAGTCCGCAGAATTTCAGCTTCACTTTGCGGCCTCCCTGAGTGCGTCGAGCGCCTGTTTCTTGTCTGCGGCACGCATGAGGTACTCGCCTACCAGAACGGCATCCGCGCCGGTCTTTCGCAGTGCCGCCGCATCCTCGGGAGAGGAAACGCCGCTCTCGGCTACGAAAACCGTACCATCCGGTGCGACCTCGCGCAGACGAGCCGCGTTGCCGAGGTCCACCGTGAAGTCCTTGAGGTTGCGGTTGTTCACGCCGATCAGCCGCGCACCCGCTCGAACCGCGGACTGCATTTCCTTCTCGTCGTGCGTTTCCACCAAAGCGCTGAGACCGAGTTTGTCGCAAATGCCGATGTAGCCGCGTATGGTTTCGGTGTCGAGCAGCGTGCAAATGAGAAGCACCGCGTCCGCGCCGAGGACTTTGGCCTGGTAAATCTGATATTCGTCCACCGTAAAATCCTTGCGGATCATCGGTCTGGTGACGATTCCCCTAACCTTCTTGAAAATCTCATCCGAGCCGAGGAACCACTTGGGTTCGGTCAGGCACGAAACACAGTCCGCGCCCGCGTCCTCGTAGCTTTGCGCGATGGACGCAAAGTCAAACACCGGGTCGATAATACCCTTGGACGGACTGGCCTTCTTGACCTCGCAGATAAACGCGCAGTCCTTGCCGGCAAGCGCCTTCTCGAACCGAAAATCGTCCTTCGGGAGTGCTTCCGCCTGCGCCTTCATGTCCTCGAGCGGGATTTTCGCCTTGTCCGCCGCGACGCGCTCGCGGGCGTGCGCCGCCAGTTCGTCGAGAATCATGCCTTTGCCGCCTCCTGCGTTGCCGCCGCGAACCGGTTCAGCTTGTCGAGCGCCGCGCCGCTGTCGATGATCTCTGCGGCCTTTTTGATGCCGTCCGCCAGCGTCAGGCCGTCCAGACCGAGGTACAGCGCGATACCGGCGTTCAGCAGGATCTCCTCGCGCTTCGCGCCCTGCTCACGGCCTGCAAGAATGTCGCGGGTGATCTGTGCGTTTGCCTTGGGCGAGCCGCCGCGCAGCTCGTCCACCGTGCAGAGCGACAGGCCGTATTCGGTCGGGTCGAGTTCATACGGCGTCAGCTTGCCGCCGCGGATTTCGCAGACCTTGTTCCTGCCAATCAGGCTCGCCTCATCCATGCCGCCGCCGCAGACCACCATGCCGCGCGTTACGCCGAGGTTGGAGAGCACCTGCGCCATCGGCATGACCAGATTTTCGTCATACACGCCGAGCAGCTGCATGGTCGCGCGCGCCGGATTGGACAGCGGGCCGAGCACGTTGAAGATGGTTCGCTCGCCCATGCCCTTGCGGACGGGAGCCACGTTCTTCATTGACTTGTGATAGCCCTGTGCGAACAGGAAGCAGATGCCCGTTTCAGCCAGCACCCTTTCGTTCTGCTCGGGAGACAGAGAAAGGACAACGCCCAGCTCCTCGAGCACGTCAGCCGCGCCCGACTTGGACGAAACCGACCGGTTGCCGTGCTTTGCAACCGGCACACCGCCTGCCGCCGCCACAAACGCGGCGGTCGTGGAGATGTTGAACGAGCCAACCTCGTCACCGCCGGTACCGACAAGGTCCATGACCGCGCCCTTCGGCTCAATGTGCGCGCCCTTTTCGCGCATGACCTCGGCGCAGGCGGTAATCTCGGTGATGGTTTCGCCCTTCATGCGGAGCGCCGTCAGCAGGGTTGCCATTTCGATGTCAGTCGCGGTGCCGTCCATCATTTCCTCCATTGTTGTACGAGCGATGGTGTAGTCCAAATCACGGCCGTTGATGGCCTCGTGAATTGCAAGCTGAATCATTATATATCGACCTTTCTATTACATCTATTATATCATTACTAATTGATATCTTCTCCGTAGGGCAGCCCGCCCTACGGTTCTGGTCAAACTTTACATAGACAGAAAGTTTTTCATATAGCCGGGCCCCGGAGAAAGAATGATGTGTGAGGGATTCAGTCCCTCGATTTCGCTGACGGTGAGCGCATCATTGCGGACTACCTTGATTTCCGGCTCGATGGCCGCCGCCTGCTGGAACAGGGTATAGGAAAAAGAATCGTAATTGTCGATCAGGAGAATCATTATCCGTCTACCTCCGATGCACGCTCGATGGCGTTCATAACTGCCTTTGCCTTGTTTGCGCTTTCCATATACTCGTTATGCGGCACGGAATCCGCGACGATGCCACCGCCCGCCTGCACGGTGACTGTGCCGTTCTTCTTGGCAGCCATGCGGATGGCGATGCAGGTATCCATATTGCCGGTGAAATCCAGATAGCCGAGTGCGCCGCCGTATACGCCGCGCGGCTCGCTCTCCTGCTCCTCGATAATTTCGCAGGCGCGGATCTTGGGTGCGCCGGACAGCGTTCCCGCCGGAAGCACCGCTTCGATGGCGTCGCAGGCGTCGTACTTTTCGTCAATGTCGCCCTCGACCTGCGAACAAATGTGCATGATCTTGGAATAGCGGTGGATCATCATGTAATCGATGACTTCGACCGTGCCGATCTTGGACACGCGGCCGAGGTCATTTCTGCCGAGATCGACCAGCATATTGTGCTCGGAAAGCTCCTTTTCGTCCGCAAGAAGCTCGTTCTCGAGCGCCTTATCCTCCTCCGGCGTTTTGCCGCGCGGACGGGAGCCTGCAACCGGAAAGGTGGTCAGGCGGCCGTTATCCAGTCGGACGAGCGTTTCCGGAGAGGAACACATGACCTCGTCCCCATCAATGGAAAGGAACACCATGTACGGCGAGGGGTTGGTGGTGCGGAGCACGCGGTACGCGCTCAGCAGGCTGTCCGCATACGGACTGGAGAACTGACGCGACTGCACCGCCTGAAAGATATCGCCGTCAAAGATGTATTCGCGGGTTTTCTCACGATGTCGGCGTACTGCGCCTCGGTGACGTTGCAGGTGAAGCTCGGCCTGCCGGTTGCCTTGAGCGGCGGAAGCGGGGTCTGGTCGTTGATCAGCGCCGCCATGCCCTCGAGTGCCGCACACGCCTTGCCGTAATTCTCCATCACGCTGTCGGTCTTCATGTTGACGATGAGCACGATCTTCTGCTTGAGGTGGTCATAGGCAATGACCTTGTCGAACAGCATCAGGTCGAAATCGTCCCATGCGCCGCGCTTGATTTTGAGCGTCGGCTCCGCGTAGCCGAGCATGGCATACGCGAAGCAGCCGACGAAACCGCCCGTGAACGGCGGCTGCCCCTCAAGCCGCGGAGCACGGTGAGCGGCTTGTCGGTCTTGACCGTCTTGTTGACCGTACCCTCGAGCGTTACCGTTCCGTTTTTGCAGGTCGCACGGAGGATGGGGTCATAGCCGAGGAAGGAGTAGCGCGCCCATTTTTCGCCGCCCTCCACGCTCTCCAGCAGGAAAAAGCGGTCGGAACGGGTCTGCAGGCGGCGCAGCAGCGAAATCGGCGTTGTCATATCGGCGTAGATCTCGCGGCAGACCGGAATGGTCGTATACTCCTTCGCGAGTTCTAAAATCTCATCACAGCTTGGGGTAATCATTGTGTTTTCCTCCATATTTCAGCAAAACATCGGCGGTAATCATAAACCGTGTTTTATTTCTTGGGTTCGTGTGGCAGCACGCATTTAATAGAATTTGCGGAGCAAATTCATAAAAAGGCAGGGCGTGTACGCGCAGCGCGACCGAGAAGTCGCGCAAGAATAGCGCCTGCCTTTTTATACAAGGGAAGAAAAAATGTGTCCGAAGGACGCGGTTTTTCTTCGGGATTCGATCGAAAGCGTGGTTTCAATCGAGTGTCTGTTCGTTCCGAACAGACACAATAAAAAAAGGCTTTTGTCTCACGATACAAACGTATCATGGGACAAAAGCCTGTTACTTCTGCGGTACCACCCAAATTGACGTACAAAAACGTCCACTCTGTCGTGTGCAAACACACACGCTCCCATGATAACGGTGGGAATCCCGTCAGCCATACTCTCCCTGCGGATTTGAGGCTGCCCTCACAAGTCCATTCAGTAACGTCCTCTGCTGCTCTCCTCACACCACCGGAAAGCTCTCTGAAAGCGCGGTCTCGCTCTTACTCACTCTTGTTCTGCGGTTTTGCTTTTTCTGAAATCAGTATATTCCTACGATGAAAATTTGCCAAGTGGATTTTCTGTGTTTTTTCGCAAATTCCACTTTTTCTCTATGTTATTTCGCAATGGGATACGACGGGCACACCGCACCGAGCGGACAGCCCTCGCACTTCGGGCTGCGGGCGGTGCAGTGCTCGCGGCCGAACAGCACCAGCCGGTGGCAGAAATCGGACGACTCTGCCGGGTCGAGCAGCTTTCTCAGGGCGTTCTCCACCTTGACCGGGTCCTTCTCGTTCTTGACGAAGCCCAGCCGGTTGGACAAACGGATGCAGTGCGTATCGCACACAATGGCGGGTTTGCCGAAAATATCCCCGAGGATGAGGTTGGCGGTCTTGCGGCCGACGCCCGGCAGCTTGAGCAGCTCCTCCATAGTATCCGGCACCCTGCCGCCGTAATTGGCGATGAGCATCATGGCGCACGCCTTGAGGTCGCGCGCTTTGGTGCGGAACAGGCCGCAGGTCTTGATGGCCTCGGCAATCTCCTCCTCGGACGCATCCGCGAAGCTCTGCAGGGTCGGAAACTGCTTGAATAATTTTTCTGTCACAATATTGACGCGCGCGTCCGTGCACTGCGCGGAAAGCCGGGTGGCGAACAGCAATTCATAATCGTGTGTATAATGCAGGGCGCAGACCGCCTCCGGATAGACGGTTTTCAACAGCTCGGTAACGGTGGCGGCACGTTCTTTCTTAGTCATTTTGTTATCCTCTCTCCACAAGTTTTCCTACGATAATTGTAGCATATCGTCGAAAAAAGGGCAACTGTTTGCACAAAAATGCACAATGTAACAATTTCACTATAAACTGCTAAAGCGGTAACGCAAAAATCAGATGTTTGTCAATAGATTCCATGCGAAAAATGTGGTTAAATTATAATAGTAAATTCTTATCCGGCAGGAGGCTGTATCATGGTTCGTCAAGCAATGGACTTCGTGACAGCGTTCGACCCCGAACTCGGACGTATGATCGAAGCGGAATACAAACGACAGGCGCGCAACATTGAGTTGATCGCCTCGGAAAATATAGTCAGCGAGGCTGTTATGGCGGCAATGGGCAGCGTGCTGACCAATAAGTACGCCGAAGGCTATCCGTGCAAGCGCTACTACGGCGGCTGCGAATGCGTTGATGAGGTGGAAAACCTCGCAATCCGCCGCGTGTGCCAGCTGTTCGGCGCGAAATACGCGAACGTGCAGCCGCACTCGGGCGCACAGGCGAACATGGCGGTCTATCAGGCGCTGTGCAAACCGGGTGATACCGTGCTCGGCATGAGCCTGGACAACGGCGGCCACCTGACCCACGGTTCGCCGGTCAATCAGTCCGGTCTGCTGTACAACATCGTGCCCTACGGCGTGGATGAGAACGGTCTCATTGATTATGATGCGCTCCGCGAGCTGGCAAAAAAGGAACAGCCGAAAATGATCATCGCCGGTGCGTCCGCGTATCCGCGCGCCATCAACTTTGCAAAATTCGCCGAGATCGCACACGAGGTCGGCGCGTACCTGTTCGTTGACATGGCGCACATTGCCGGTCTGGTGGCTGCCGGTCTGCACCAGAGCCCGGTCCCCTACGCAGATGTCGTCACCACCACGACGCACAAGACGCTGCGCGGTCCGCGCGGCGGCGTTATCCTGACGAACGATGAGGAGCTGGCGAAGAAATTTGACAAGGCCATCTTCCCCGGCACACAGGGCGGCCCGCTCGAGCATGTCATCGCCGCAAAGGCGGTCTGCTTCGGTGAGGCACTCAAACCGGAGTTCAAGGCATATCAGCAGAATGTTGTCACCAATGCCCGCGTGCTCGCGGACGCACTCCAGAAGCAGGGCTTCGACCTTGTGGCGGGCGGCACGGACAACCACCTCATGCTCATCGACCTGCGAAAGACCGGCGTGACCGGCAAGGAGCTGCAGCGCCGTCTGGACGAGGTATACATCACCGCCAACAAGAATGCCATCCCGAACGACCCGGAAAGTCCGTTCGTCACCTCGGGCATGCGCATCGGCACGCCCGCTGTCACCACCCGCGGCTTCGGTGCGCCGGAGATGCTCCGCATTGCCGAGTTCATCTGGCAGGCCGCAACCGATTTCGACAACAAGGCAAACGATATCCGCCGAAATGTACGCGATATCTGCGCAAATTTTCCAATTTACTAACAATTTTTGCCGACTCCCTACTGTTGGAGTCGGCTTTTTGGTTAGCTTTGTTCGGTTTGCATAATGCAAAATTACCTGTCAGAAACAGTCGAGCAGATAAAGTTTTTGTAAGGTTTGAACAAAATGCTTGCCTTTTTCCGTCAGTATGCTATACTTAGATACATGAGGGAGAGCAAATCCCGCCAAATGGCTTGGAGGAAATAACAAAAGGGGAAATGCAGTAATGGGAATTAAACTGAAACTGACCGGTCTCCGGCGATTTGTCCGAACCGAGGCCGAGATTGCGGACTACACCGCGCAGGTCGCGGCAGCGCAGGACACGCTCGTGAACGGCACCGGCGCCGGAAACGATTTTCTTGGCTGGCTGAATCTGCCGGTGGATTACGACCGGGACGAGTTTGCGCGCATCAAGCAGGCGGCAAAGAAGATTCAGCAGATCTGCGATGTGCTGATCGTCATCGGCATCGGCGGCTCGTATTTAGGGGCACGGGCAGCCATCGAGTTCGTAAACGGTCAGTTCTACAACCAGACCCGCCCGGAGGGCATTCCGGAGGTCTACTTTGCCGGCAACAACATTTCGTCGTCCTACTTGAACGACATTATCAAGATGATCGGTGACCGCGACTTCTGCATCAACGTCATCTCGAAGTCGGGCACGACCACCGAGCCTGCCATCGCCTTCCGCGAGCTGAAAAAGCTGTGCGAGCAGCGCTACGGCCGCGAGGGCGCCAAGGAGCGCATCTTCGCCACGACCGATAAAGAGCGCGGCGCGCTCAAAAAGCTGGCGGATGACGAGGGCTACGAGACCTTTGTCGTACCGGATAACATCGGCGGCCGTTTCTCGGTGCTCACGCCAGTCGGTCTGCTGCCGATGGCTGCAGCCGGTCTGGACATTGACGCGGTGATGGCAGGCGCTGCGGCCTCCCGCGAGGAATATTCTCATGGCTCCTTGCACGACTGCGCGCGCTATGCGGCACTGCGTAATCTGCTGCTGTTCAAGGGCAAATCCATGGAGATCATGGTAAACTACGAGCCGTCGCTCGTCATGCTCGGCGAATGGCTCAAGCAGCTGTTCGATGAGTCCGAGGGCAAGGACCATAAGGGTCTGTTCGTCACCTCAGCGAATTTCTCCACCGACCTTCATTCCATCGGTCAGTTCATTCAGGACGGCTCGCGCATCATGTTCGAGACCGTGCTGTGGGTCAAGGAACCGCGCTCCGAGATTACCATCGAGCATACCGAAGAGGACATCGACGGCCTGAATTATCTGGCAGGTCAGACCGTGCAGCACGTCAACCAGAAAGCGTACGAGGGCACGCTGATCGCCCACATGGACGGCGGCACACCGAATATCATCATTGAGATCGACCGCACGGATGCTTGGCATTTCGGCTATCTGGTCTACTTTTTCGAGAAGGCCTGCGGCATTTCGGGCTACCTGCTCGGCGTAAATCCGTTCAATCAGCCGGGTGTTGAGGATTATAAGAAGAATATGTTTGCACTTCTGGGCAGATCGGGTTTCGAGGAGCGGAGAAAATACCTTGAGGCTCGTGTCAAGCTGGAGGACTGATCGTCCCTTTTACCCTTTGTGTTGATGGGGTATAACTCCGGTGATTTCACTAAATCACGCACATAACCGATACTGGATACCAAAAAGATGCCGAAGGCAACTTCGGCATCTTTTCATGCCTCGAAAGAAGCACAAAAATATTGTATGATACAAAAGAATTCTCCCTTTTCAGAATTGTGTACTTATGGGAAATGAGCTTATAAATATACATTGCAAACAGCAGACATCTATTTTATAAGCAAATATAAAAATCGGAACTTGAGGTGATGAAACTATGGCTGAAATACAAATTGCATGGTTAGAATTGATGACA
>OHAU01001511.1_pt1 | contig 26606 bp, 22 predicted proteins | sample 1577181 | NCBI WGS metagenome assembly OHAU01 (sample SAMEA3541472, study PRJEB24748) | human gut metagenome | biome: human gut; feature: human-associated habitat; material: faeces | place: China | collected 2012 | reverse complement strand
AGACGTTGTATGAATGTTGATTTTAGCTTTATATCCTAATTTATTAAATGTGTCTATTCAAGTAAAAATCTTGATTTCTAACCACTTTCTTAAATGAAATCTACATTTGTTAATATGTGTGAACATATATTAAAATAAGCATATAAATAATATAACCAGTATGCTAACCAAAGTTATAATCATATAAACTCAACAACATTTAATTACTAATTCAATTTCTAAAATTATCCATTATAATTTTCATAATTTACATATAAAACGATAACTATTTTTAATCATATTAGACAATTTAATCACTCATTCTTAATTTACAAACCAATGTAACATTAACCAATTCGTTCAACAATCTGACTATTATATGTATCATCTTCAATGAAAGTTATATTCTCATCAAAATTATGTTCTGCAGTATGCTTATGGTCTAGTTTTACTTTTGTAGTTGCCTTCATCTTAAACCATTCATACTCCGAATCAATATGTCCCATATCAATTGCCTGAAATTTCTTAATTGATAACCTTTTCGCAAGAACCTTTGCGGTTGGTCCCAAAATTAATAATACTAATTTATTTTCGGCATGCTTTTCTATCGATGATTCAATTTCATCAATTTTAGAATACGCATTCTTGGAAGGACAAATAATTCTTTCTACAGAATTTGCATTGTCAAATAAATCATTGCCTACACTACTTCTTTAATTCACACCTTCAACAATCAATATATCTCTTTTATCCCATAGATTTTTAATATTTTTAAAATACATATAGGAAAGACTCTTATCTACCAAATCCATATAGGGCCTTGAAATAAATGTTGATCCATACCATGGTGCTTTACATAAATTATTATAATGAACATAATTGTTATTTAAATGTTGCTTCCAAAAATCAACTGCCTCTTGATTATATCGATCTAATCTTTCAAATACATCCGACAAACATATCACTAAAGACTCATTACATTCTGAACTAATAATTTCTTTTAATTCATTCGCTAAATTTTCATCATAATCTTGATAAGGAATACTATGACCAGTAATAATATCCATTTCCCCATCTCCAAAACGAGCAACCGAACTATTATGAGCCATTACATAATTTAATGTATCCAAAATACCTAATACCTATATATTCAATTCATTCTCTTCATTACGATTCAGTTTCATTAATGAATCTACAAATAATTTCTTAGTAAAATATCCATTGTTAATTAAATACTGAACATTCTTTACACTAGATACCATCTCACTATATTTTTCTTCACTACATTCTTGAATGACTTGATCAACTTCTTCTAAACTTGAAACAACAAAACCAATATTATTTTCTTTCACAAAATCTGCATTTGATAAATAATCAGGAACAATAACTGGAATACCTGCTGATAAATAAGAAGCCAACTTATAGGAACAATTCATTTTGTAGTAATCCGGTTCATCCTTAGGATTTTCTTGATTCCCCCAAACTAATCCAAAGCCACCCTTAGATAATTCCAACAATAATTCTGTTTTATTTAACCATCCACCAAAATGCACTTTAGAATAATCATAATTCTCCATTTTATTTCCAAATACATGCAATTCTGTGTTGTAATGCCAATTTTCAACAAAAGGAAAACGAGAAATATCCCCCGTAAAATATAATTTTCTTTTAAATGACGGACTATAAAGTGTCTGATCCACAGTAAAATCCCACATATGTTGTACTATATATTTTTTTACTGTTAAACCTTCTTCAACCAAACGACAATACATCTTTTCTGATGGCACTATTACAATTTCAGCTTTATTATACATTGAAATAAATTTTGACATTAAATAATAATTACTTTCAAATTGCAACGGTTGAACATCCTGTATAAACATTACTACACGACATCCATACGCTTTCAATTTATCTACTAAACCATTATCCCAGTCCACCCCATTCCATGTTGGTGATTGAAAAAAAACAACATCTCCAGGGGATACACGTGCAATTATTCCATCATATCTTGAACTCAATTCATTCATTGGTTCATTACTTGAATCATAAATATATACTGCTAATTCATTAAAGCCTAAATTTCGAGCTATATTCCTCACTTCATGTTGAGAAATCAAAACTACACTTGTTGGTGAAAAACCATATATATTTGTTACATGAACATTCATTTTCCATTCTCCTTTCAAAAATATAAAACTTTTATTAGCATAATATTTCTTTCCATTTTTCTGCAATTTTATATATTAAAAAATTTTTTGCTAACTCATATGAATTATTACCAAATTCTTTAAGCATATCCTTATTGTTTAATATTTTTAATATTTTTTCAGCAACCAGTTTTTCCAACTCAATTTCACTGTCTTTACTCTGATTATAACTATAATCAATAAGATACCCATTATAATTTTCTTTTATAAATGTAGTATTTCCATAAGGCACATCCAATCCAATTAGTGCACATCCGGATGCAGCTGCTTCTAAAAGTGTTAAGCCAAATGTTTCAAACATTGACATTGAAATATATAAATCATAATTTTGATATACGTTTTCCAGTGATTGATGTCCCATAAATTTAATATAGCTTTCAGCATTATTTTCTTTAACAATTTTTCTTAATCCATCTTCAACATCTTTATCCCCTTTACCATAAACATCTAAAGTTATCTGTCCATTTGAATTATGTGCTTCAATTACTGCTCTAATAATCAAATCTATTCTCTTCTCATTCACTAATCTAGATGCTGTGATAATCGAATTTGGTTTTCTGTCATTCGTAATGCATAAATTTTCGATAGAACCTACTGGTATCACTTTGATTTTCGGAATATCGTATTTATAATCACTAAGTACATTCATTAAATCTATTTTTTGATTTTCTGTTGAAACTATAAATGAATCAACATATTTAGAATATTTAAACCAAAAATAATATTCATAACTCAAATACAATGCATATTGACATTGATACGGCTCAAAATAATGCCCTGAATGAATTACACAAATTTTTTTACAAGGTAATCTTTTTTCAAAAATTACATCATTAAATTTTAAGTCATATGCTCGATCCAAAAGTAAAACATCTTTATCATTCAAGTCTAATGAATCAAAAAATAAATCTAATAAATCATATTGGTTTAACATTTTACCATTACAAAGATAATAATTATCACCAATTTGTTCAAAACAAATTTCACCATCTTCATTATAAAATGTCCTTTTCACAGTTTTTGCATAAAGACTACCATCTTGATTTTCTGCTGTCACAAAAAAATCTGAGTAAATTATTCCACCTGAATAAAAATCTTTTTTGATCAAACAATTCTCTTTGAAATAAATAATTTCATAAAAATAACGCTGATTATTAGGTAATGTGTGAATTTCACATTCCAAATTGCCATCCTTCCAAAATTGTATATTATTTTCTAAACGTGCAATATTGGGTATATTCATACTTGTTTTAATCACTTGTATCATAGATTCTGTTTCGTCAACGAATTCAAAATGATCTCTTTTCGTTAACTTTAAATGAGGAGTAAGCATTTTTGTAACTGGGATACCAGTATTTTTATATAGCATGATATCTCTCATATCTGGAAATTCAGTAAAAACATATTTACTATCTAATCCAATCTGATCAAACATTTTTTCTCGGTAACCTTGAGCATTATCTATACCATTTGGACTAAATCCAACTAATAAATTAAATACATATACCGACATAATTTACCCTTCTATAAAGCTTTCTACATATTGAACAAATTCTTTATAAGAATAAAACATCTTTGCTTTATTCAATTCATTAACAAAAAACACTTCATTTCTATGATGTATAGATAAAATCTCTTTTTTATCATCATTATAAAATGACGTTAATAATAAACCTATAGTTTGATCATAATACTCTGTAAAAAACTTTAATCCATATAAATCATAATAGTCTGTTTTATAATTAAACCCATTATTTAACCATTCCACTTTATGAACATTTCTTTTTGTTACTGGTTCTTTAAAGAATATACTTGCCTTTTTCTCACCATGGTACATAATTTTCCCGTTATCCCATTCTGGATAAACACACCAAAATTCAGGAATATCTAAATTGTTATAAAACAAATCTGAATATTCATGTTGATATTTATTATAGTGATTAATTAGTATTCTATACGGAGATAAAACAGTCTTCTGCCCATCCTCATGACCAAAAATGTATTCATTATCTGATAAATCATCAAACTCATCTTTATAACATTCTTCTAACAATCTCATTACCTTTCACTCCTATTAACAGCGGATATAGAGTCATCCGTCATTTTCAGCTTATACACTTATAATTATACGTTTTGTAGATATTCATTTATATCTTTTATCATGTTTTCTACATCATTATCTTTATAAATGTAATTCAACCCCGAGTCATCGTGATTTGTACTTTCAAATGAATAAATCGGCTTGCCAATCTTATGAACTCTATTGATAATATAATCAACTTCCCCTTCATAATTCACATCCAAATAAATATCCATCGTATTTAATACCTCAGTCTCTTTAAAAAGATTAAATTCTGGGTATAACGAAACATTCATGTACTTTTCTAAAGAGACAACTCGAGGACCAAATAAAGTATGTGCTAATATATGAAAATTTACATTAGGCAAACTCTTAACCAACGTCTCAATTTCATGTAAATCCTGTGTGTTCGTATAAGTAACCGCATTGTATTTTGGCACATCAATTAAATTATTAAAATTATCATATACCCTTGTCTCACCCAATATGATTTTATCCCACGATATACCATAATAGAACCACCAAATATCTTTAAAACGAGTCCTGTTATAAATCAACCAAGGCTTATATACATAACTATAATGAATAACTTTTGGCATTCCATCAAACAATGTATACCAACTATCATTTCCAAGTTTAAACTCCTGACTATCCGAACCCACCTGTAAATTATATGTTAATGATAATCTATACCATTTATCCTTAAATAATATATTTAATATTCCTTGATCACCATAAACTTTTTCATGATATTCAACAGTAAGTTTAATCAATCTGTTTAAAATATCATTTTCTTTCCAATATTTATTGTTAATTAATAGCACCCCAGAATTGAATCCATCATTTGTAGTTGGTAAATCAGGAACTGCCGCAACTGGATAATTTTTCAAGTCCAAGTTAAATAGACCATCTAAGCTTTCAGTCACTATAATATCACAATCTAAATAAAGTACCTTTTCTTCACTCACATAGTCTGGAATTAAATAACGAAAATATGCTTGATAATTTATGTGCTCTGATGGACATCTAAACTTCTTAAAACTATCACCCGAAACCTTAATATTTAATATTTCCGAATTAAAATAAGACAACTTCTTTGTCATCAATCGAAACCACTCAATTGGTAGATCCTCATTTAAGATATAAAACTTAATATTCTTATTATGCGCACAAATAGATTTAATTGTTGTTTCCAACTTATCCATATAACTATTATCACACGCTAAAACAACCGCATTTTTCATTACCCTTTACCCCTCTATAAAAAATGGACATGTCCTTAAACACATCCATTTTATCACACTATTCAATTAAGGTGACTCCCACTTTCCATATCTGATTCAAGAAATTCAGATTCAATGTTGCCAAACGATTATGCTTATCATACTTAATAATATAATCATCCATGTTTACAAGTGGACCTCTTGTCACATGGATCTTATTATTCAGTAATACCCCATAAGACATTCTTAGAACCTTTTTGTCATCCATCAACATAGTAAGAATACGAATCTCCTCATCGGTTAATGCTGAAATGTCCTCTTTATATTTCAATTCATGAATAAAAACACTCTCCAAAGGAAACTTTCTAAAAATACGATCCACATCCACCTGTGACAATTTACTTACTACAAATACATAGCCACCAAACATCGTTCTTTGTTGAATCTGTTTCGATACACGATGATAAAACTCTACCTTTGGACTAAACGCAAAAATACCCTCATTTTCATTCAAGTACTTACATACTTCCTCTTCCTTCGAACGAATGGTTAATAATACATACCAATGCTCATTATTCATATTTAAAACCCTTTCAATACATATGAAAATTATAAAATGTATGTTAAGCTATGTCAATTTTATGACAAACAAAAAGGATATGCACTAGGCATACCCTAATTACTCTTATAAACTTTTCAATTCCTCTGTGATTACACGGATAGCTTCATCAACCTTAGAAGCATCCTTACCACCGGCTTGAGCCATATCTGGCTTTCCACCACCATTACCAGAACAGATTTGAGCGGCCTTCTTAACTAACTGACCCGCATGTACACCAGCCTTAACAGCCTCTTTACCTGCACCTGATACAAAGACAACCTTTTCTCCATTTGTATTCACAAAGAAGACAACCATCTTGTCATCACTAGCCTTTAAGTTAGAAACAATATCCTTCAATGCACCAGCATCCATTCCAGAAACGGATTTAATCAATACATTGACTTTGCCAAAATCTTTAGCTTCCGTAGCCCACTCTTTAGACTTCAAAGTAAAGATTTGATTTTTCAAATTGTCGATTTCCTTTTGCATATCATGCATTGTCTTATAAGCAGCCTCAACCTTCGTATCAATATTCTTAATACCCTTTTGTTTAGCACTACCCGCAATATTTTCTAACATGGCATGTTCAGACGCAAAATCTTCATAAGCCGCAAATTTAGTCTTAGCCGTAATACGACGAGAATCTGAACCAATACTTTCCTCACTAATAATCTTACATAGACCAATCTGAGCTGTGTTTTCTACGTGACATCCAGCACAGAATTCCTTAGATACATTACCCATTGTTACAACACGAACTGTATCTCCATACTTCTCATCAAATAGTGCTGTGGCACCAGACTTCTTAGCCTCTTCAATAGGCATTACTTCCTTCGTTACTGGATAAGCGGCACTAATATATTCATTCACAATACGTTCTACTTCAGCCAATTGTTCAGCCGTAACCTTTTCATAATGATTAAAGTCAAAACGCAAATATTCAGGACAGTTAAAAGATCCAGCCTGGTGAATATGATCACCCAATACCTTAACTAAAGCCGACTGCAGCAAGTGTGTACAAGAGTGGTTTGCTGTAGTTGCCAAACGATCTTTGACATTCACTTCACCATGTAAAGACATACCCTTTTCTAATACACCACTATTGATTTTAACCGTATGAATATGCTGCTTATTACGAGTCTTTTGAACATCCAACACTTCAACCTCTACACCATCAGCTGTAAACGTTCCCTTATCGGCAACCTGTCCTCCGCTTTCTGCATAGAAACAAGTTTCATCTAAAATGATCATTCCTTCATCTTCTAAAGAATCAACCATTTTACCCTCTGCATTAAATAACGCAATGATCTTACCATCACAAGTTAAGTGATCATAACCAATAAACTCACTAGGCTCATTGAAGTTCATCAACTCTTCATTTTGAGAGGCGAATGAATCCTTTACATTACGCGCATTACGAGCACGTTCTTTTTGTTTGTTCATTTCTGCATCAAACTCATCATGACTTACTGTAATACCACTTTCTTCCGCAATTTCCTGTGTCAATTCAAATGGGAATCCATAAGTATCATACAATTTGAAGACAACTTCACCACTAAGCTTTCCATCCTTAGCATTGCTGATTTCTTCATCCAATAAAGCCTGACCAACTTTTAAAGTCTTCTTGAAAGTTTCTTCTTCCACCTTAATCAATTTTTGATTGAACTCTACATGCTCTTGTAAGTATGGATAGAAATCCTTCATTAAATCCGCAACAACAGGAACTAATTTATATAAGAATGGTTCATCCAAACCTAATTTTAAACCATAACGAACCGCACGACGAAGAACACGACGAAGAACATATCCACGACCACTATTAGAGAAGTTAGCGCCATCACTTAATGCGAATGTAACAGTACGAACGTGGTCCGCGATAACACGATAAGCCATCTTATATTCACCTTCATAAGGATGTTTAGCCATGGCTTCAGTCGCATGAATAATTGGCAAGAATAAATCGGTATCGAAGTTTGTTTCACCATCCTGAACTAAGGCAACCAAACGCTCAAGACCCATACCTGTATCAATATTCTTCTGAGGAAGTTCCTTATAATCCTTACGATCAATACTTGGATCACAATCATATTGAGAGAATACGACATTCCATACTTCTACATAACGATCATTTTCCATTTCATCAAAGAATAATTTTTCTCCTAATCCTTCAGGATCATATTTTTCTCCACGATCAAAGAAAATTTCACTGTCAGGTCCACCAGGTCCCTTACCAATTTCCCAGAAGTTATCATCTGTCTTTAAGATATGACTTGGATCTACACCACAAATTGTAGTCCATACTTCATATGCACGCGCATCATCTGTATATACAGAAACATACAATTTTTCTTTATCAATACCCATCCATTCTTCGCTTGTTAAAAATTCCCATGCGAATTGAATAGCTTCATCCTTAAAATAATCTCCAATGGAGAAGTTTCCTAACATTTCAAAGAATGTGTGGTGACGAGCTGTACGCCCAACATTTTCAATATCATTTGTACGAATGGATTTCTGTGCATTCGCAATACGATTTGAAGCTGGTTTTTCACTACCATCAAAATATTTTTTTAACGCCGCAACACCCGCATTGATCCACAATAACGTTGGATCATTGTGAGGGATCAAGCTAGCGCCCGGTTCAATCATGTGTCCTTTTGATTTGAAATAATCCAAGAACATCTGACGAATCTGATTACCTGTTAATTGTTTCATCTTTCTTTCCTCCAATAAAAAAACGCTCCTATTTCTAGGAACGTATAATTACGCGGTACCATCCTAGTTCATTTTCAAAAATAGAAAATGCCCTCAATTTACTCGTTAACGCCGACTACGTTTCAACTCCAAAGTAGCTTCAGATAAAATTCTCGAAGGACTTTCACCACACGCCCTCTCTCTACAACCAAGATATTTGATCCTACTTATCTTCTTCACTGTCGAATCGATAAAATTTTAACACTCTTTCAATATTTCTGCAAGACGAATCACACCATCCTTCATCAATTCCTGATTCATAGACGCAAAGGACAAACCAATCTGATCCTTGACATATGTAATCGCAATGGATTTCAATTCACACAAACGCATAAATTTCTTTTCATCTACCACACACTCAATCCAATAGGCCATGTGCGATTCATCCAATACACAAGGATATGAAATATACGTATCCAGCAATTCCTTTAAATATAAATGCCTTTCTTTATATTCACGAACCAACTTTCTTAAATGCTTCTGAAGATAACCATCCACAATATACTGTGAAAACGCAATCTGCTCAATCTTACTAGCCGTAGGACCAAAGAAAGAAGCACAATACTTCTTTGTATATTCCTCATTCAAAATCATATATCCAATTCTTAGGCTGGGTAATAATAGTCTAGAAAAAGAAGAGAAGTAAATCACATTCTTATTTTTAGAAAATAAACTCGTCTTGATTTTAGACGCATATACTAATTCCCCATTATAGTCATCCTCTAAAATTAATATATTGGATAAACAAGTCAACTCTTTTCTCATCTTTTCATCCATCGACTGTTTATTTACCGAAAAACAAGTCGTATTAATATATACCACATCCACATGTTTCGATTGAATATCACCTATAAAATGATCTGGATCTAAATATTCAATATGAAATCCATACGATAAAAATACCTGTTTTGCCTGTTCATCCACCAACGTACTTAAACCGACCACCCTATCCTTGTCTAACATACCGCAAAATATATATAGTAAAGACTGGTAGTTTGATCCAATCACCATCTGCTCAGGAAAACACAATATATTTCGATTTTGATAAACATACTTACATAAAGCCTGCCTTAACCCATACTCACCTTGACTCAAGCCATAGCTCGACATCAATTTCTTATTATTCAATACATTCTTCATATATCTTTTCCAAATCGTGGTTTCAAAGGAATCAAAGGAAACAGACTGCACACGAAAATCATAGTCATACGACTTTTCTTTATGACTGGATGAGTAATCTAGAATTTCATGATGCAACAAAACCTGCTCCGAATTCATACTCACGACATAACCCACCTTTTCCTGGCTAGCAATAAAACCATCCATCACAAGCTTGTTATAGGCTGTTTCTACAGTAGTCTTAGACACATTCCTTTTCTTAACGCATTCACGAATTGAATCAATACGATCCCCATACTTTAAAATGCCCGACAAAATCGAATCCCTATATGTGTTATAAATCACTTCATATTTCTTCATATATCTGTCCCCTATTTATTTTTCATAATTGTATATTTTTTTAAACACAGAAACAAGTATAATAATCACTAAGTTAAGAAAGAAGGAAATGATTATGAAAAACAAACAAACCTATGAAATTGTTTTAACAGGACTTGGCATGGCCCTAGTCTTTGTGGCAACCATGTTTATCAAGGTTCCTAATGCATTAGACGGATACTTCAATCTAGGAGACGGTTTTATCCTTTTATTCGCAAGCTTTTTAAATCCATTTGAAAGCTTTTTGATTGGAGGCTTAGGAAGCGCATTAGCCGATGTAGCCGGAGGATACGGCCACTACTTCTTCTTCACACTCGTTATCAAAGGACTAGAAGGAATCGTTGTATCTTTACTTATGAAAAACTATTCAAAGCCGAAACAAATCTCAAGCTACGTATTAGGATCTGTGATTATGGTGTTTGGTTACTTCATCGCAAAATACATCTTAAAAGGAAACTGGATCGTTGCAGCTAGTGAAATCCCAGCCAACATTGTACAAGGACTTGCCGGTATTGTGATTGCACTTGTGGCATACCCATTGGTAAAAAAGATCGTACAAGAAAAATTGAACTAAAAAAACAAGGACAGAAATAATTTTTCTGCCCTATTTTTTATTCGATATTCATATATTTTAAGCCACCATATTTTACTTGAAAACGATAAATACAACATCTTAATTCAAGCCATTCTATATCGGAAATCGCATTATTTTCAATACACTTAATTATAATATTTTCCGACTCCTTCAAACAATCCAAAGTCTGCATCCACTTTTTATAATTCTTATTATATGGCTCTACCGCCATATCTATAAGATCATCATACTTTGTGCTGATTGCCCTATAAATTGCCCTAATATTCTCCACAGTTGGTTTTTCTATCGTATCGATATAATCAAAAAATCGCATTAAAATATCACTCCTTTATATCGTCAAAAATAAACCATCTAACTTTTTATGGCTTTATATTAGCACACCAAAATATGGGTTGTATAGAAAAAAGCACCCAAAGGCACTTATTTTTTAGTTAAAATGTGAACGATTTCAGACTTCATTTTATCCATATCGATTGGCTTTGAAATATGCCCATCCATACCTGAATCAAATGCCATTTGTTTATCCGATTCAAACGCATTAGCCGTCATTGCCACTACAGGAATATTCGCCTTTTTCAAATTATCCATATTACGAATCTTCTTTGTGGCCTCATACCCATTCATGTTTGGCATTTGAACATCCATCAAAATTAAATCATACATATCCTCAGGCATCCTTTCCAGCAAAGATACACACTGCTCTCCATCCACTACACGATCCATTCGCATACCATTCATTTCCAGAATGGCCCTCGCAATTTCGGCATTCAAATCATTATCCTCAGCTAAAAGCACACGCTTACCATCCAACATTATATCTTCATCTATTTTTGAAGACTTAGATTCCTTAAAGTCCTCCACAATTGGATGTTCTAGAATTACTGAAAAACAGCTTCCCTTTCCCAAAGAACTCTTTACAAGTATTTGACCATCCATCATATCCACTAGCTTTTTGACAATCGACATTCCAAGACCCGTCCCTGCCACCTTTCCTATGGTTGTATTGTATTCTCGAGAAAAGGAATCAAACAAGGTTGGAAGATATTCTGCACTCATACCTACACCTGTATCTATAATGTCCGTTTGAATTTTGGCATAACCCAAACGATCACAATCAAGCTCCTTAACACGAATGGATACACTTCCATTGTTAGGTGTATATTTAATCGCATTCCCAACAAGATTCATCAAAATCTCACGTAGCTTTATACCATCACACAAAACATAGTTATGCACAATATCCACAGATGAATTCAACTCAATACTCTTTTCTTTGGCACTCGAACTAAAAACGTCCTCTAGCTCACTTACCACATTACCAATTTTTTCTGGCTTTTCAACCACTTCCGCCTTACCACTTTCAATACGAGCCATGTCCAACACATCATTTATAATCGACAACAACAATTTTCCTGACTGCTCAATCTTATATTGATAATCCATCAATAAAGAATCCGTTAACTTTTCTTTCATCAATTGATTGTAGCCAAGAATCACATTCATAGGCGTACGAATATCGTGTGACATATTATTTAAGAATTCCGTTTTCGCCTCATTTGCCTTTTCTGCAAGCACATAAGCCTCTTTAAGCTTAGCCTCCTGCATACGCTCTTTCTTGATCAAATCATCAATATTACGCGTACCAATCACCACAGCACGCGTACGATCCTTTTTCTTTACATAAGCCACGCGCGCTTGATGATAAATAATTCCATCGGGAGACATAAACTCATAGGTCATGGAAAAATCTTCATTATTTGAACATAGAAATTCATAAGAAAGCTGAGCCATAAAGTTTTCACGACTCTCATCCGACACCATTTTCTTGGCATAAGCTGGTATAAAGAGCTCCCATTGATTCTCGTAGGCACGACAAAAATCCGCAATACGCTTACCATTCTGACCTACTTCACGATATGAAAAGATTTGACCCCGATCCAACTCTAATAGTAAGACAGAAAAATACTCTTTTCCAAGACCTTCAATAATTTCTCTTTGAAGCTCTAAAACATTTTCTTTCTTTATGATTTCATCTACAGGACGAAAGGCCATTGCGATCTTAAAATGATCCGTATCCTCAAATAAGAATACAACCCTAGCCAATAAATTGACCGTACCATTGCCATTAGGCGTAATTTGGTATTGAATATCCAAACTTTTCTGTTTCCTTAAACGATGCATTAAAGGTTCGCATGATAATATTTCCAAATATTCAGGACAAGATTCTTGTATCAATATATGATCATAAAAATAATGAAGACTCTCTGTATAACACTGAATATTTGAATGTATATCCTCATCCTGTTTTAAAACCTTTACTGTATCCTGTTTTAAATCACATAACACAAGCGATGTATATTCATTCGTTAAAGCGGACAATACCTTATTCTCAAGCTGAAATTCAGTCATATCCACCATATTTCCATGAAGAAAGTCACCTTCTAAATCAAAGCTTTCACACATACTATGATAGCCATCCTTACATAACAGGCGAAATTCACACATGTTGGATGCAACATTAAAATTGCGATCTTCCGGATGAATCATATTCCATAGTTTATTATCAAATTCCGATTCAATTTCTTCACGACTCCATCCCACTAAATTCAAAAAATTCGAACTCAGATACAAGAAGGGATATCCCTCACTTATCGAACATCGATGATAGACACTTACTTTTTTATTATTTTTTTTCATAATCAAAACCCCAATTACATCAACTATAAACAACTTAAACTCCTTTTTCAATAAAGGATTTTCAAACCTCTATTAAAAGTTATATTTTTATATTTAATAACACTAAATTTCCTACTATTTACTAGTATATACCTTTTTAAGGTTATTTGTATCCGCTTTCAGCAAAATAAAGTCGATTAAAAAGTGCAAACAAGCTTACTAAAAAGCACAAAAAAATACCCAAATGGGTATTTCATTAAGCTCTACGCTTATTTCGTTTATGGAACGATTTTGAAACATTGCGAATTCCAAGAATAGGTGATAAGAAAATCAAGATTGGATAGATTTCCAAACGACCAATCAACATCGCAATGGATAATACAATTTTAGAAAAGTTAGAGAACATAGAGAAGTTGCCCATTGGACCACACAATCCATATCCAGGCCCTACATTTCCAATACATGTAATTACGGCAGTAATTGTTGTTTCAAAATCAAGATTATTTAAAGAAACCAAGAATATAATAATGCCTACAATAATGATAAAGCTACAGAAGAAAGCTAAGATCTGGTTTACAACCTCTGTATCAACAACCTTACCATCCATGGTAATAGCTTCTACCTTTTGTGGATGCAAAAGCTTTTGAATATCCAGCTTGATCTTTTTCACAATAATCAACATACGAGAAACCTTCACACCACCACCAGTAGATCCTGCACTCGCACCAAGAATGGTCAATAAGAAAAGGATCATCTTACTAAATTGTGGCCATATTGTATAGTCACAGCTTGAATATCCCGTTGTCGTAATGATGGATCCAACTTGAAAGCTAGCTAAGCGTATAGATTTTAACACATCAAAATGATAGATAGATAAAATATTCAATGTGATACAAGTAATGGAAAATAATTCCTAAATACGCACGTAGCTCTTCAGTTCTAAAGACCTGTTTAAAATCTCGTATTAAAAGGAAGTAATACATATTGAAGTTCACACCAAATAAAATCATAAAGGCTGTTATGATTACTTCATAGTACGCATTATTATAAGCACCGATACTTGTATTCTTAATCGCAAAACCACCGGTACCAGCTGTACCAAATGTATTACATAACGCATCAAATAATGGCATTTTACCAATCAACAATAAGATAACCATAATTACAGTTAATCCCATATACATCGCATATAAAATCATTGCGGACTGACGCATACGAGGTACAAGCTTGCCAATAGTAGGTCCAGGTGCTTCAGCACGCATAATGTGCATATCACGATCATTTGACTTTGGCATCAAAGCCAAAATAAATACTAGAATACCCATACCACCAATCCAGTGGGTAAAGCTACGCCAGAATAGTGTGGCATGCTTCAAGCTTTCAACCTCTTCTAAAATACTTGATCCAGTGGTAGTAAATCCGGATACAGCTTCAAAGAAACAGTCGACAAAGGATGGAATTTCACCTGATAAATAAAATGGTAAACCACCAAAGAAAGACAGAACAATCCATGCCAATCCTACCGCAATCATTCCATCCTTGGCAAAATAGGAATTCATTCTTGTTCTTTTACGTGTTAGTACATAGCCAAGTACAAGACAAATCGCAATCACAATCAAATATGAATCATACAAACCTTCCTGATAAATCAAATCTACTAAGACAGGCAAAAACATCAGACAGCCTTGCGCAATCAAGACCATACCTAATACATTACCAATCATGCCCCAATTTACTTTATGTAGGTTATGTTTAAGATAGTAAATCATTGATATCCCTCAATCCTGCAACCTTACTAATAATAATGACCGTATCTGATAATTGAATACGCGTATCTCCAGTCGCAACTTTAGAAACACCCTTATGTGTTACATACGCAATAATGATTCCCTTACGAATATTTAAATCCTTAATAGGCACGTCAATAAAACGACAATTGTCACGCACTCTAAATTCCAAGGCTTCTACCTTATCATTCACCAGCTTAATTAAAGATTCAACATTTGACCCAACCGTGTTTTGCATAGCACGAACATATTGCACAATTTGGTTGGCCGTTATAAACTTCGGCGTAATTGAATTTTCTAGTCCTAGCTTATCCAATAAGAAACCTAAAGATACACGGTTCACCTTTGGCAATACATGCGTTACTCCATGGCTTTGGGCAAACATCGAAATAATGACGTTTTCCTCATCGTTATCTGTAAGCGCAATAAACGCATCCATCTCTTCTAAAGATTCACTCAACAACAATTCATGATCCGTACCATCCCCATGAATGACGGTAGCCTGTGGGAATTTCTCAACAAGATTAACACACTTATCTTTATTGATTTCAATAATTTTGACATCCATTCCCAATTCCAACAACATGTTTGTCAAATAATAAGTAATACGTCCACCACCAACGATCATTACCTCATTGACAGTACGATTACTTAAAATACCAATCTTAATAAAGAATTTTTCTAATTGCTTAGTCGAACCTGTTAGCGTTACACGATCATTTTTATAAATCACCGTATTTCCATTTGGAATAATGACTTCTCCATCGCGCTGAATCGCAACGAATAACACTTCACTTTTAAAACGATGATTAATATCCTTCATACGCATATTTAAAAGTGGTGAATTCTCTGTGATCTTAATTTCTGCCAATTCAATTCTTCCCTTCGCAAACGAAGAAACCTTAATTGAATTTGAGAAACGAATCGAACGCAAAATTTCACGAGCCGCCGCCTGTTCTGGATTGATACTCATACTTAAGCCTAACTCTTCCTTAATCAGACGAACTGTATTGTTGTATTCTGGATTACGAATACGTGCAATCGTGTGACGAGCCCCCAATTTCTTAGCCAACAAACAACAAATGATATTGACCTCATCCGTCGATGTAGCCGCAATCAATAAGTCTGAAGAGGGTACACGCGCCTCTAACAAGGTATCTAAGCTAGCACCATTTCCCAGTACACCAACAATATCCAACTGGTTCATGGTACTTGATAAAACATTCGCTTTATTTTCAACCACTGTAATATCATGACCTTCTGATTCAATTGTTTCGCAATCGCAAAACCAACTTTACCATCACCCACTACAATAATTTTCATATATCCTCCAAAAAAAATAAATTCCGATACGGAACCTAACTCAAGTATAATACAATTCAAATATAAAAACTAGTGAAAGGGGATAGAATTGACTCTACCCCCTATTTACATCGAACAACCACACGATTTTGTGCATCCAAAGTACAAGTAAATAATGTCAATGGCCACTTGCCACTTGTCACATCATCCACACTATTCGGACTTACAACATCGACTGCATCCACACAATAATCAAATTGATTACCAGATGCATCTGTAAACTTAACAGAATCACCTGACTTCAATGTATGAATTCTTCCAAAATGAAACCACGAATCATGGGCCGCAATCACCATATTATTCTTATATATACTGCCATAATAGCGACATGGCGCTTGTTTCATCAATGTATAGCTAAATGTACTTGTTATAGGAAGCTGAATATCTAAGCTTGGTATTTCAAGCACACCTATACAAGATAAATCATCCACTTCAACCTCTGGCATATCCATGTCTGGATTTAAAATATAGTCTGGCACAGATCCTTGTGGACCAGAAGATACATGGGCCATATAATCATTCATAATCGATTTAGAAGATATATCCGCTCGAATACTATCATATACATTGTAGAAACATAAGGATACTGCCAGAACAATCAATATGATTCCTAAATAAGATACGCCCTTTCCTATTCTTTCTTTCATCGTAAGTACTTACCCAATCCAAATAAGCTCATACCCACAAACAGCAAGACAGGTACTGGCCACCATAGCTGTCCTGTTAAAGGAAGATCTTTGTCTGTTTTTTTCTTATCCGTAATCGTCTTATTTGCTGTATTCGTTAATACCACCGTATTCTTTTCTTGAACCACACTTTCTGTATATCCACTTGGAACCTTTGATTCCAAAACACGATAGCTATACAAAGAAGAAAGATGATCCCACGTATACGACCACGCATTATCTGAACTAAGAACTTGTTTATCAATGACACTCGTTTTTCCATTCGAATCCATTTGAAGTAATTCGACTGAAATAGAAGTAGGACGCTTCTTCTTTGAATCATTCTTCCATCTTTTTAATACACGCAAAGACGTTACGCTCTCCTTCTTCTCATACTTTAATACAGAAGTTATTTCAGAACCAGATGTAATACTCACCAAAGAAGGTTGAAAAACATATTCATCACTGCCACTAGGAACAATTAAATATACACCGAATTCAAGATTTGAAAACATTGAATTTGAAGTATAATCCGCCTCAATATGATCCTTAAGAATATGATTCTCCAATATATTCGCAACACCATTTAAATCTTCTTGTTTTAAAGAAACAGAATACTTAGAAAAAGGGGAAACAAGATTCATTTCTGTATCAGCCACTCGATATAATGATACCGAAACATTTTCTATAGGACATGAAATAACTAAGCTACCGAATGTGTCTGCTTTAACTGTAGTAAATCCCATAAAAAAGAGGACGATAAAACATACTATACAATTCTTTATTTTTCTTTCCATCTCATTGCCCTCCTTATAATAAATCCTACACTTAAAATCACAACACCCACACAAGAGGCCACCACTAGACTGTTTATCTTTGCGGCATCCGAAGTTAAACTCGATTCCCCTAAAGCATTCTCAACACGATGACCACGAACCAATAGTCGCTGTGTATTGATACCATATGGCGTACACGTAAATAGTGTACATAAATCTTGTCCTTCTTCTATTTCCAATAGGCCATAATCATTTGGTTCAACAATTGCGATATGATCCACTTCATATGTCAATACCTGATCATATACATGAAGATAGAAAACATCCCCTTTTTTTAATCGATCCAATTCGGTAAATAACTTCGCACTTGGAAGTCCTCTATGACTCGATAAAACACAATGCGTAGACTTGCCACCAACAGGAAGACTCGAACCCTCCAAGTGTCCAACACCCACCTGCAAGACAGAATCATCCACCGTATGATAAATAGCTAGCTTACATTGAATCTCTGGAATCACGATATATCCCATCATACCCGTACCATCTGCATTTAATAAGTTCTTATATAAACTAAGCTCTGAATCACTCGGCGTAAACCGACCTGCATTCGTAACAAGACTTGAATTATAGTTACTAGCCGCATCAATCGCAGCCTTTTTATCCTGCCCATTCATTTTAGCCATCGTATCCGAATAATTCGCCACTACACGAGTCTGATATAGCGAATTCCAATAATTACTCACCGTTGGATATAACAGTAAAGAAAGGCCTGTAATAAAAACAAGTATCGCAATTATAGTTGAAATATGTTTCTTCATTTTACAACCCTCTCCCTACATTTATAATATGAATTATTACTTACTATTTGATCTTCTCTTTGAAGCCAATACAACACCTGAACCCAATACAAGTAAAGCACCTACTAGATAAATCATTGTAGTACCAGCACCACCTGTATGTGGTAGTAGTGTTCCTGAATTGTTCTGTACTTTTACATCATCAGTAGTAGCCGTTGTACTTCCACCAACATAGATTTTTCCTTCTGAATCAATTTTGATTGTAACTGGAGTCTTCAATAAATTGTATCCATCTGGAGCTTTAGTTTCTTTTAGATAATATGTACCTTCTTTTAAACCTTCAATATCAATGCGACCTGTGTCTAAAGACGTCAATACTGTATTTCCTGAGGTTTTATCGTAACGATACTTATTCTCAGCATTCATTTTAAATTTAAGCGTCTGATTAGAATCTTCACAATTTGGATCTGTTGACAAAATAAACTGTGCATCTTTTAGAGCTGTATCTGTGCCTGTATATTTAAATACTGGAATACCAAATGTATAAGTTTCTGTTTTCGACTCTTCTGTTTTTTGAGCATTACCGTAAGTTAACCATGTTTTATTTTCCATTGCCTTTTTGATAGGTGCATTCTCATTTACAGTTGCATAATACATAACAGTTATCTCTGTATCTTGATTAATTCTATCAAAATAACTTTGCTTAAATATTAGCTCAAAAGTACAACCATCTGTTAATCCTTGAGTTTTTATTTCATAATCTTCAGTAGGTTTAAATTTTTTATTCGCATCCGTAATATTGTCATGTATTTCATGAATTCCTTGAAATGTGAGTCCAGTACCCATTTGATCGTGTAAAACATAATTCTTAGCACCTTTTTTTACTTGTATAGTTGTTTCAAATGGAACATTATCACCAATGTTCACAGAATTCTTTTTCCCATAATTTTGTCCGTCAAAAACCTGTTTACTTACTGTTGGTTGTTCATGCTTTGACATTATAGTAGCATTGGGTTGATTTGTAGTTAATGCACAAAGCGTACCTACAGTTGTATCAACTACATAATAACCTAGTTCTAAGTCCTTAAATTCAATTGTACCATCTGTACTTGCTGTTATAGATTTAGGAATGTAATTTATTATTTTAGCTTGTTTTATTAATGCTTGAGCTAATACTTGAGCATTTGTTGAAGTATAGTTTGTAGTCACATATCCATTTTGATCTATAGTCATATACTCTTTACCTTCTGGTGATTCAAAATAAGTTTTCCAAGCATCATTTGCAGGTGTATATGAATATAATCCTTTTGTTTCATTAAAACTTTCCAAAGTTAAAACTTTATAAATTGTATAAGTTTCACCTTTTTTCGCATTATTAATTGTAATTGTTCCTGTTTGTGCAGCACTTACATTTGTGCTCATAGATAATACCATCATAAACGCAAACATAATGGCAGCAATTTTTTTAATTAGTTTCATTTCTTTCTCCTATTCTTTGATGTGTCATCTAAATGATTCTTTTTATATATATTTGTCAGGTATATCAAGCTTGCTAGTGCCAACATTGCACCTGATATCCTGTAAAGCAGGGATCCATACCCACCTGTGGAAGGCAGTATTTTTGTACGGCTTCTGTTTGTAACAGTTACAGTTTGACCGTTTGTTGCAACATTAGTAGATTCACCTTTTTCATTTTTATACTCTACTGTATACTGCAATTTATTTATTGTTACTTCTTTTGAAGAATCAACAATCGGTTTACCATTATCATCGAGTTCAAATACATAATATGTTTTACCTAATTCTAGATTGATAAACTTCACTGATTGTTCTTGTGTTTTACCAGCATTATAGGTAATTGTTTGAGTTTGTATTCGATCGCCGTTTCCTTGTGCGTTATCATATAACCCAAAGCTATATGTTCCACTTACTGGACTCGTTGACTTTCCTGCGGCATCGTTAATAAACTTCTTGACTACAGTAATTTCACCCTTATGATTTTTTACAGTTAAGACATATGTTTCTTGATATTGTTTTTCTATTCGGTTGTCTTTTAAACATTCTTTAACATAATCAGAATAGTCATTTTTTCCAGACTCAATTCTAGGTACCATTATGTAATATGGTTGTTTACTATTTACATAATCACTTGGCGCTTTCGTTTCAGTTACTTTATAAATAGTGTTGTAGTTCATTACATGATCATTTTCTGAACCACTACCAAATTTTAAAATTCCTTCTTCATTTGTTGTTCCAGACCATGTAATCGTATTATTTTCTTTTATTTTGCCATCACTTAATCTTTCACACTCAACCATAGTAAATTCAGCTCCAGCTAGTGGGATAGATAAATCATTTTGATCTTTTTTAAGGATATTCAGTTTAATATTATTACCACTAGATACAGTTCCTCCTGCGGTATAGGAATAACCTTCTTTCTCAACTTTAACACCTGTGGAAGGCATGTATCCTTCCCAATATGCCTCGTTAGAAAAATCTATTTTTTGTCCTGGAGGTGCATTTACTGCTGCATCATAAGTTATAGTGATTGCCTGATCATTTGGTATCTCTAGTTCTAAAGTATTGTCATCCTTAAGTGCAGACTTTATTTTCACTTCTTCACCATTTGAACCTATAGCTTTTATTGAATCTGAATCTAAAATTAATGTCGAACTTAATTTATCTACAAGCTTTAATGTTGTTCCCTCCTTAACAGGCATTGTCTGTCCCAGAGGATTAGCCTTGATTATAAAGCTTACTTTTTCATTACCAGACTCACTAGATTTCATTGTTTTTTCAAGGTTTTGTTCCTTCATAGGTACAGATGAAACAGCTTTATTGATTGTTTGTCCATCATCCGTTTGCAATTCAACTTCATTTGTAAAAGTCTTTTTTATACCATGTAATACATCTGAATCTGTTACTTTACAAACGACTTGAACATCCACTGAATATGTATCACGTTCTTTACCGTCTACAAAATTACCCAACTTAATCAATGCTTGATTTTTAGTCTTGTTGTAATAATAAGTTGTTTCTTGGTTTGTATTTCCATTATCATTCGTTGTTGTATTGTTCTTTGGTTTCCCCCAATCTGCACCTAAACCATCAATAAGCATTGATTCAACATCACCGGCATTATCACCATGCCATTTAATACGAATATACGATAATTCCATACCATCAGGAATATTTTCTAAGACTTGATAAGTTCCTTTTAAATCACCTGCATAATTGACTTTAAATGCCCACGAAATGTATGCACCATGTTCATTTAATAACTGTTCACAAATCTTACTTGGATCCGGATCTTTTGAATTTGTTAAATCAGCACCTGCCTTAATAGTAGATACTTTACCATCATATGTAAATGTTTGACCTAACTCTTTCAGAATATCAGCACCACCACATAACGTTTTTGTTGCTGGAGCCCAACTACGATAATCTTTACCATCATCATTTGTACTGATTTGATTTCCATATTCTTTGTATTCTCGATACTTTGTAGGTAATTCAGAAGGTTCCGATGCGATAATCATATATAACTTTTCATCTTTAAGATCAATATTTTCTTTTGTCGTAATACTTAATTCATTGTTACTTGTAATTTTTGGATCAGTAAACTTATCTTTTACATCAACAAGAGTCGTTGCTTTCTTTAACTCTTCCACATTTTCAAAGCTCTCTATTGTTTTATCATCAGCTAACTTACCTTTATATATACCCACCAATGAGTCTTCATATAAATAAGAAGCTATTCTATTTTCTGCTATCGTATCTTTGAAAATTGTGCCTTCTTTTATTGCCGTTCCACTAACCTCTACTATCCAGTAAATTTTACCTTTTGACCAATTCCCACTATCTACAGTAGGACTCTCATAATACCAAGATGATTTTTTTACATTCATCTGATAATTTCCTGTAATAGTAACTTCTTTGTTTGAAGAAATATTAGAAATAGTAAATTTTTGATTTCCTCGTCCAATTTTCCCTGTCAAAGTAAAAGTATTCGTTACTTTCGTACTACCATAACTATCTTGGTTTACGGGCATTGCATAATATGTAAATCGATATGCATACTCATTATTGTTCCATCCTAAATCATTTGGCTTTAATGTAAAACTTGTACTGCCATCAATCTTTACCCATTTAACTCCCTTAGATACATATTCTCTATCTAAAGTATTTATATGTTTGGACGACTGTTCAGTTGAAGTCAAATCAGTATTTTTCTTGGTTTCTTCTAAAGCTTCAATTTTCAAATAACCAACATATTGCATATTATTCGAATTCAATTTATCCGTCATTTGAACATTGGTTACATCCCAATCACCTAATGTATCATTTACCATTACTGTATATAGATAACTTCCCTTAGGTACTTTAAAAGTGTTGTCAGTTGAAGTATCTACACTATATCCATTGTTTTCCTTAACATACTTATCGTTAGACATAGTGATAGTTTTTTCTTGGGTAGTCGCACTTTCAACTGATTTTTCATCCCATTTATAAGTGTTAATTTGTTCAGTACGAAACACTCTGTCAAATGCGTTCCAATTATATTGATTTTGAACATTACTAGCCGACAACAAAAATCTATTGTTTATTTCAATACAATCTGTTTGAATAGTCGCAAAAGCCTCAGGCTGTACTATCAAAGTATATGTCACAAAATAAGAATCACCAGGATTTACAATTATAGGATTCCCATTACTACCTTTAACTTTGAAACAAGCCGGATTTTCTGTGTTGTCCCAGTTAGTTACATAATTGTTTTTATCCTTCGACCAACTAGTAACATATTTAGTTTTATCAATTTCGGTAGGATTAGACTCACCTTTTTTTGTTTAAATAATTGAATGCTGTCTTGATCATATTTCACATATTTTAGAATTTCTGAATTCGTTGTAAAATTATCTTCGTAATTTAAATAATCAAAAAATACTAAATCCTTTATTGGATAATTACTTTGCTTTTCCTTCAATTTAAAATACAGTTTATAATTAATTTTATATGATCCATCTGTTTGTCTTACAATAGAGCCTACTCTATCTTTTTTCATATCGTATTTTACGTCAGGAGTAAAACTATTATCACTATAAACTCGCTTAATTGATTTTGAATATACAATAGCCTGGTTATTGATTGTTTTACCATTCAATGTGACTCCATCCTTTAATTTTGCAAAATAAGTTAAAGTACGAGTTTCATTCGCTTTCATTTCCCCTATATTCCAAACCAGACTTCCTGTTTCATTTTCACCCTTAGTATTTCCTAGTGGTATAGGATTTGTATCACTTGCCGTAGTCCCTAAATAAATACTTCCATTCGTTTTACCCGATTCAATAGTCTCGTAAGGATTTTTGTTATTTTCTTCACTTTTAAGCTTTGTTAATGTGTTATTCACATTAATATAGTCAATTAAAGCAGAGTTTGCTGAAAATGTATCAACCACTTTAACATCCGGACATCCATCATCACCAGCTGTAACCTTAATAGTATATTTGATGAAATCATCTGTAACATCAACTTTCGCGGAAGATTTTTCTACATTAACTTTGCCGTAATTTGCAACAGGATCCTTTCCAAAATTTAGAATATAATCTTTTCCTGCTATTGTAATCGTTGTGGTTCCATTTTCAGGTACACTACTTAAATTTGCTTCTCCAGTAACATAGAAATTTCCATCAATTGTTGTCGTACCACTCTCTAATAATTTATTTAAATACGCTTCATTAAATTGAAGATTTACCTTTCCATTATTTACAGTTACATTACCAACATTCGTTGTTCCTGACATAATACTACCTTGTGCTTTAGCATTTCTAAGAATATTTGGTAAATCAAATAATAATGTACGATTATAATTAGTTTTTAAATTTTCAATCTGAATACCATGAAAACTTACACTTAATTTTATTGTGGCATCCCCAGGTATTTGTGTGTTTCCATTTATATCAATTTTTGTTTCATGAGAATCCTTTATATAATACCAATCTATTTGATTGATTTTTGTTTCATCATTACTAAAATTATACCCTTCAGAAACAGATGGATTTGATTCTCCACCTTCTGTAGTATCTTGTTCCTCTTCAGGCTTAGTCACTTCTTCATTAGAAGCTACCTGAGTCTCATCTTGTACTACATCTTCATCCTCTTCTTCTACAGGATCTTGTTCTTGCTCTTCTTTTTCATAACAATCCTCTGAATGCGTATGTTCTTCTTTTGTACAAATTAATTCATTATTTTCATCATAGCACTCTGTAGTATGTACATGCTCCTCCTTATCACATGCAAGTGTTACTGCAGGTATAGTTAATGCATATACAGTTATGAATACAACAACGCATGATAGTGCCAACATGATGCGTTTCCATTTTTAAATCGTTCTTTATCCTTCAACAACCGCTTTATATAATCCGCACCCCTATTATTCATAGTGCAATGCCTCCCTCTTTATTTAATAACTCCAATTACATTTAACGGCCAAATGCGAAGGACAACCTGCCCTTCGATTTGATCTTTTGAAACATCTCCAATTACTGCACTTCTTGAATCTATAGAAGTATCACGATTGTCTCCCATACAAAACCAACGCGATTCTTCTACTTGATGTGGAAAGTTAATGTCTGAATTTCCTAATGAGGCTGCATCTATATAATTCTCATTGATTGGTTTATTATCTACTAAGACCTTTCCATTCACATCGATATCAATATATTGTCCTGGACCTGCGATGACTCGCTTTACCAACAATTTATTTCCTTGCCAGAACGCTATGATATCTCCCTGTTTAATATTTTTCTTTTTCAATGAAACGACAATTTGACCTGACTCCAAAGTCGGTGACATAGAAGAGCCATATATTTCAAGTACGGGCATCCATAGTGTAGCCATTAAAACACAAATGGCTGCCACAACCACTAATACACTCAATGTCTTTCGTACATTCTTAAAATAATTGGCACGACTCTTTAATCTTGCCTGTTCTTCCTTTACCTCTTCATTTGATATGACATCATCTTCGGATTGTACTTTGTCAATCAGATCAATTAATTCACTTCGCTTCAAGTGCTTTAAATCCTTTTTATCCATACTCAATCCCTATTCATCTTTTATTTTAAAGTAAAACGACATTGTATTTATCATATGTAAAATGACATTTGTCACACAAAAATATAACTCTTTTTGTAAACGGTTTCAGTCAATTTTTTAACTTTTTAATTTAACGGTTATATTATATTTATATTCTTTTCTATCATTAGACTTTTTATACTGCTATTTATATATTTTTGGTTATATTTAATAATTTCTATAAAATATACTCGATTAAAATATACAAATAGTATTACTAAATTGTGCAAATAACTTTATAACTAAATACTTGCAAATTCATAATATAGTATTATACTAGGTTTTGTTGAATAGACCTTTTTTCATAACCCTTTTATTTCGGTCTATTCAACATCCTATTTCTTGAGCTAGTCATTTTGGCTAGCCTTTTTCATTTTGAATTGTCATGACATATCAATTAAGCTTTGTTATAATACATTAGAAAATTAATACATCAATGTTGATAAAAAACACCAATCGAAGCACATTTA
>OHAU01001509.1_pt1 | contig 26654 bp, 22 predicted proteins | sample 1577181 | NCBI WGS metagenome assembly OHAU01 (sample SAMEA3541472, study PRJEB24748) | human gut metagenome | biome: human gut; feature: human-associated habitat; material: faeces | place: China | collected 2012 | reverse complement strand
CTCCATTATAAAAATGGAGTACCTTTCGGGAAGGGGAGATACAGGATGGCAGTGCAGTTGTTCGAACACAATGCAAAAGCCTACCAAGCGGCAGTCAAAATGATGCAGCAATACGGTAAAGCCGCCATCGTTCACCCCACGGGAACCGGAAAAAGCTATATCGCCTTTAAGCTGATCGAGGATCGCCCAGCCGCCGTAATTCTATGGCTTTCCCCAAGCGAGTATATCTTCAAGACCCAGCGCGAAAGCCTACTGCGGAAAGACCCGGATTTTCCGCTGCAAAACGTGCATTTCTACACCTATGCCAAGCTGATTTGCTGTACCCCCGCGCAGCTGCAGGAAATCGCTGCGCAGAACCCCGCTTATATTATACTCGATGAGTTCCACCGCGCCGGTGCCGAGTATTGGGGCGACAGCACGCAAAAGCTGTTGGCGCTGTGTCCGCGGGCGAGGCTGCTGGGCTTGACCGCCACCAATGTGCGGTATCTGGATAACAACCGCGATATGGCAGAGGAATTGTTTGACGGTCATGTTGCTTCCGAAATGTCCCTGGGCGAAGCCATCGTCCGGGGTATTTTGCCTGCCCCGAAGTATGTAACCACCGTGTTCAAGTATCAGCAAGATTTAGCGCGGTATCAAAATCGTGTGAATAATCTGCGCAGCCCCGGTATTCAGGACGTGAACCAGAAATATCTGGACGCCCTAAAGCGCGCCCTGGAGCAGGCGGACGGACTGGATAAAGTTTTCGCCCGCCACATCACCAACAGAAGCGGCAAGTACATCGTGTTTTGCTCCGGCAAGGAACACATGGACGAGATGATTTCCCATGTGCCGCAGTGGTTTGCCGCCATTGACCCCGCGCCGACGGTCTATCGGGCTTTGTCCGAGGACCCATCCACCGACAAAGCCTTTGCTGACTTTAAGGCGGACAACAGCGACCACCTCAAGCTGCTGTTCTGCATTGATATGCTCAACGAGGGCGTACACGTTGCGGGCATTTCGGGTGTGATTCTGTTCCGCCCGACCGTTTCACCCATCATCTACAAGCAGCAGATCGGGCGAGCCCTGACGGCAGGGGACAGCGCCACACCGCTGATTTTGGATGTGGTCAACAACTTCGAGGGGCTGTCCAGCATCAGCGGCTTGCAGGACGAAATGACCGCCGCCGTGCAGCGCCTGTACGCCAACGGCGAGGGAGACAAGGTCGTCACCGACCACTTTGAGGTCGTGGAGCAGGTGCATGACTGCCGCGTTCTGTTTGAGCAGCTGCAAAGCAGCCTGTCCTCAACGTGGGATCATTACTTCTCCGAGGCAAGCATCTACTACGCCGAAAACGGCAATCTGGACATTCCCAGACGGTACAAAACGCCGATGGGGCTGAGTCTTGGCGCGTGGCTGCAAATGCAGCGGCAGATTCGCAGCGGTACTTGCGGTGGTCACTTGACTCAACAGCAAATTGAACGACTGGACAGCATCGGTATGCGCTGGGACAACTACAGCGATCTAGCTTGGACAAAAGGCTATGAAGAAGCCGAACAATACTATGCGAAGCACCGGAATCTTATGGTTCCCGCAAACTGGAAAACAGCGGATGGGTATCCACTGGGAAGATGGATTTCCAACAAGCGCACTGAAAAGCTCGCGGGTCGTCTGGACGAAGAGAAAATCACCAGTCTTGAACAAGTCGGCATGGTTTGGGATGCTTTCAGCGAAAAGTGGGAGCGCGGCTTTGCGGCAGCTGCCCAATATTACGCCGAACACGGCAATCTGATCATGCCTGTGACCTACACAACCAAAGACGGTTTGCGCCTTGGCGTATGGGTAAGAAATCAGAAGAAAACCTATGCAAATGGCACGCTGCAACAGGAAAAGGCTGCGCGGCTGGAAGGCATCGGAATCCGGTGGGAACAGAATAATTATGACTTCCAGTGGAGCGAAGCTTATGCGGCAGCCAAGCTGTATTTTGAGGAATACGGGAATTTGAATGTTCCCATCGCTTATACCACGGCAGACGGCGTTGCCCTCGGCAAGTGGGTGGCACGCCAGCAGTATGCACGCAACAATCCGGGCAAGAGCAACTGCAAGCTCACGACGGAGCGTGTGGCGCTGCTGGATAAAATCGGTATGCAGTGGGAAAAGTCGGATCCGTGGCAGCATCGGTACAAACTTGCACAGGGATATTTGCAGGAACACGGCAACCTATTGATTCCAGCTAAATACAAAACGACTGACGGTATCTGGCTGGGACGCTGGCTCTATGAGCAAAAGGTACTGCTGCGTAAGCAGTCACCGAAACTGAATGCAGACAAAATAGATAAGTTGCGGAAGCTGTTGGGCGAGGAACCGGCAGAAAAAGCAGGGTAAGGTTTGAGGAGAAATCATGACAAGGTTTAAGCACGATTTGATTTTGCGGATCATAAAAACACTGGATACGGTTTTGATGACCGTTCCGTTTGCACTGTGCTGGTATTTGTACTATGCAAAGCACATTGCATCGCCATTTTACGCAAAGGGCGATTATCTGGTGGTGGCGTTGTTCTTTGCGCTGTTCATCATCTTTGGACGCGTATACGATGCTTTTTTGATGTCCATGCAGCGCATTTCCGAGATCGTCTACGCACAGTTCCTGGCAGTAGCGGTCAGCGATTTCATTATGTACATCGTGATTTGGCTGCTGAGTAAGCACCTGCCCAACATTTTGCCGGGCGTTGCGGCGCTGGTCGGGCAGGTGATTATGGCAGCCGTCTGGGCGTATAACGCGCACCATGCGTATTTCAAGATTTTTCCGCCGCAGGCAACGGCTGTGATTTACGACACCCGCCAAGGCATGGAAAAACTGATTGGCAAATATGGACTGGACGCTAAGTACAAGGTTGTGCTTACCGCCACGGCAGATGAATGCATTGCGAACCTTGCTATGCTGGACGGCGTCAGCACGGTATTTATGAGCGGTATTCATAGCCATGACCGCAATGTAATTCTGAAGTACTGCGTGGAAAACAATATCGGAACCTTCGTCATCCCCCGCATTGGCGACACCATTATGTCCGGCGCGTATCCGATGCACATGTTCCACCTGCCGATGCTGAAGGTGGGCCGCTACCATCCGCAGCCGGAGTATTTGTTCATTAAGCGTCTGCTGGACATTGTGATTTCTGCTGTTGCGCTGGTCGTTCTCAGCCCGATCTTCCTTATCACAGCGATTTCCATCAAAGCAACCGATCACGGTCCGGTGTTTTATAAGCAGATTCGCCTGACCAAGGATGGCAAAGAGTTTGGCATCCTGAAATTCCGCAGTATGCGCGTAGATGCGGAAAAGGACGGTGTAGCCCGTTTGTCCAGCGGCGACCATGATGACCGCATCACGCCTGTCGGCAAGGTGATTCGTGCCTGCCGCATTGATGAGTTGCCGCAGCTCCTCAATATATTGCGAGGGGAATTGAGCATTGTCGGTCCCCGCCCCGAACGCCCCGAAATCGCCGCCCAGTACTGCGAGGAAATGCCGGAGTTCTCTCTGCGCTTACAGGCAAAGGCTGGTCTGACCGGCTACGCGCAGATTTACGGCAAGTACAACACGACCCCCTACGACAAGCTGGTTATGGACTTGATGTACATAGCCCACCCCAGCATTGTCGAGGATCTCAAGATCATGTTTGCAACGGTGAAAATCCTGTTTATGCCTGAAAGCACCGAGGGAGTTTCTGAGGGCCAAACCACCGCAATGAGTGGAGAAAACGACTGATTCATCAAGTCTTTCATTGCGTTTAGGAGTAAAAACTAAATATTTTTTGAGCACCCTGTTGAAAATAAATATGAAAGATATGACAACATTACATGCTAGCCCTTCAGTGTAGTAATGAAAATGCTACAAAATCAGAACATGTGTGAAGTCGAGCAAAAAGCACATAGTAATAAAAGCTATGTTAATGCGAAACTAGATTATTTGAAAGGAGGCAACAGACTTGATGGTGAAAGATCGAAAACAAGCGGGTAGACAAGGATTTAACGATAAAACAACGATGGCTTGTTGGACTGGTACGATTGTTGAACTTGCGATTATCTTGGGGCATCGGAGCAGTGCCTATTTGTCGCAACAATTCAATATTGGAGCAATTAGAACTTTAAACATTATTTTCATGGGACTTTATGGCTTCATGGATAGCATTTGGTTTGTAGGTTCGATTGCGCTGGGTATATACATTATTGCATTAGTAAAATATATGTCTAATACACATAATAAAGGCTCTAAAATTGCATTGGCGTTTTGTATGCTTGGCATGCTATTGGGAGTATACAGTATCGATATCGTTGAGAAGCATTTGGCAGATTTATCAATAGGAACACGATTGATTCTAAATACCTTCGAGAATGTGGATTCGGGAGTTCTTGCTGGAGGAGTTCTTCTTTTAATTATAGCGTGTGGGATTGTCTACGTCGGCTTTAAGACTTACATCTCAGTTAAAGAGTCGACATTTTTGGAAAACGAAGTGTCACATCTATCAAGGCAGAGTAGGAAAAATTTAAAATTAGAAGAAGCCGTAGAGAAAAATGACGAAGAAAAGGCCGAGCGCACACAAGTCGATGTAAGTGAGGGTAAGGCCGAGACTACTACAATAACGGACGTAGGAGAGAAAGCCAAACAAGAAGCGAATACCAGTCAAGAAACAACCGTTGTATCGGCGAGAAGCCGAGAAGGAAAGTTTGTGTTGGGCGCAATTTTCTTGCTGTTGCTTCCGATTCTGACGGTGCTTGTTTTCACAATTTTACAAAGCAGCTGGTTGTCTGAAATTGAAATTTTTGAAAAGTATAAAAATAAGTTTCAAAACAACCAAACGATTGACTTGATTGTTGAATGGGCTATCCCGTGGGCGATGGTTTGTACTGCAATTCTTGTTGCAGCAGGCATAGCGTTTGTAATTATAACGATTTATCAGTGTATAAAGAATGAAAAGCTTGTTCATCCGCAGGCCCTATTTGCGGTGATATTGGAAGCAACTCTCATAGCGGCCTCACCAATTTTCAAGAAAATTGATGCATTTAATTCCTTACTGGAAATGATGGTTGATGGTGGCGTAATAAATACGTTGATAGCTCTTGTGGTTTTCTATTTTGCAATTCTTACATTTTTGGTTTTGCTTTTTGCCCCCAAGACTAGTGGAACAGAATCGTTTGAAAATGTTTTGAGAGAGAAATGCACCAATTTGTTCGGACGAATTCAAAATGTGGCAGTGGGACTTTTGGACTCGGGCGTCAGAATTATTGAATTTGCTACAATGGATTATTTAAAAGCAATTTTGGGTATGTTTGGCATCCAAGACAATCCTTCCGCTTCGGTAAAGAATCAAGAACAGCCAAAGGAAAAGCAATGATGTTAGGACTTATTGATTTGTGGACTGGCATAGCAGTAGTTGCTTATATTGTAATAGTTGTAATTCTATTGACGTTGCGTCAAATGTCAATACAGAATCCTTTGTTAGAGACTGTGTTGTTTTTTATTAATGCTGTGTTGCTTGTATTTATTGGAAAACGAGAGCTCTTTGCAGCGGTAGAACTCTCGGTAGCAACAATTGCTTTTGTAATCGTTTTAGGGGTATTTAAAGCTAGTCTTTTAAGAGGACAGGGCAAGAAAATAGAAGCGCTCTTGATGGATAAGGATATCCTGGATAATGCCAAGAAAGCTTTGACCAGTGGTGCGGCAACGCTGTCAGTTATCTCTTGTTATACAACAGCATGTGGAATGCAAGATGTAGTGTTCGGAGGTTGGCTCGCATACCCCGCATCCATCGCAGTGCAAGTTACATTGGCCTTTTTAAGTTTCTTTCTCCTAAGATTTGTTCTCGCTGTGCGAAATTTAAACTGGCCAAGGATTGCAGAAAAAATTGTTAGTTATGTATTGATCTTAGTAACAGCGGGATATTTAACAATATCATCGTTATTTAGTTACTCGTTTATTGCTACAAAAGCGTATGAAAAAACAAAAAACGAAAATAATGAGGCAATTGCTCGGACTTATTTTATTGAAACTGTGAATTTGTTAGAGAGCGAGAATGAACAGCGAGGTACAGCGCTTTATTCCGAACTATCTACAGCAATAAACGATTCGAATGGTTTATCTTTGGCTATTCAAACCCAGCAAGCTGTTGAAAATGAGCAGCTGAATGCGCAGATTATATCTGCGTTAGATGGAGTATCAAATATAGGTGTTACTGTAACGATTGAGCAAGAGGATGACCTTGATGACGTGCCGGAAGCCGTCCTGGCGCAAACTGCAAAAAGCACATTGATGCAAAGTAATGACATTTTACGCGGATGGAGCGAAAACCTAACTGCAGTATTAACCGATTTGAATGGCATTGCCAAGAAAGACGCGCAAACATTGTCGATTGATGATTATAGCGAGATAAAAAAACACTATAACCGCCTGTATGGTGCTAGCGGAAATAGTGCGGCCGATGCACTAAATCAAATAATGATGACAACAAACCAGATTAGAGATGGCAGTCACATAATGAGAAATCATATCCAAAGAACACAAAATGCAGTAATTGAATTAAGGACTCTGTTTGACCAATTGAAACCATATCTGGAATCAGCAAATAATACTGCCATTCAAATGGATAATCAGCAATCTCAATCCACACAAAATAGCTCAAACGATGCATCAATTCAAACACCCGAGGATATTTTGAAAAGGATCAATGAAATCCAAATAAAAGCCGAAATTAATAGCACACAGAATGAGGCAAAAAATGATTTGGATAATTTGTTAGTAGAAATTGATGCTTGGACGGTATCTAAAGATCTTGAAGCGCGGACGATTGAAAAGATTCGAAAATTTTGCGAGCATTTAAAAGAGTATCGAAAATATATTGAGCTGAAACAGACACTTGAAAAATTCAATGAAGACGCAATTAAGAAGGTTTATATCGTTGTTTCAAGTGAGGAGGAAGAGAAAACTGTCGGCATTCTTTTGTACACCACCAAAGCAAAGTGGTTATCTGCAAGAAACGAGGCGTTCTATACGCTTGAAAGCAGCGTCACACTCTTGCCGAATATTTCAGATATTGAAGTCAGCACGTCAAAGGATAATTCGAAGATAAGCGCAATTCCTGGCGAAGCTATTCGGATGCAACGGATACTGTTTTCTGAACTTACAAATGTTGAGCAAGCTATTAATTACTTTGGAAGTGAGTATGCTGGATATCGCAAGATGGCAATCTTTTCTGTGGCAATGGCGGTTTTCTTTGATTTAGGGGCTTTCATTTCAGGAAACCTAGTTATGCTTATTCAATATTTTGAAAAAGATTTACCAGGAGATGAAGATACTGATAACGACGATTAAAAGATGTGCATGAGAAATGAAAACTAAAAAACGGCTCAGACTCTTTGAGATGAGTCTGGGCTGTAATCTTTGATATGCGGAGAGGGACTATGAGTGTTGTGGAATACAGAGGATACTCCGTTCTTATGTCGGTTTATCACAAAGAGAAGCCGGAGTATCTGAAGCAGGCAATAGAGAGCATACAAGCGCAGACGCTATCCACAAATGATTTCGTATTGGTATGTGATGGACCGCTGAACGAACAGCTAGATAGCGTGATTGCTACAAAGCAGCAAGAGATGGGTGAATCTCTGAATGTTGTCCGCCTCGCGAAGAACGGTGGACTTGGCAACGCACTCAATGAAGGCATCAAGCATTGCAAAAATGAACTGGTTGCCCGGATGGACAGTGATGACATTGCGTACCCGGATCGCTGTGAAAAACAGATTGCTGTGTTTAACACACATTCGGAGGTGAGCATTTGCTCCGGCATCGTGGAGGAGTTTACCACTGATCCGAACACCGTTGATACGAGGCGAGTGCTGCCGGAGACGAATGCAGAAATCGTAGAGTTTGCAAAGAAGCGTAATCCGTTTAATCACCCCTGTGTGATGTATAAGAAGTCCGCAGTCGAAGCAGTTGGCTCCTATCAAGATTTCTACTTACTGGAGGACTATTACCTTTGGCTAAGGATGCTAATGGCAGGATATCAGGGGTACAACATTCAAGAGCCGCTGCTCCATATGAGAGCTGGCTCGGATATGTATTTAAGAAGAGCTGGTTGGAAGTACGCCAAGACACAGGCCAAGTTGTTCAAATTTATGAAACAGCAAGGCTTTATTGGAAATGGTCAGTACATAAAGAGCTGTGTGATTCGTAGTGGGTCGGCGTTAGCTCCGAACTGGTTGCGGAAGTTTATGTTTGAGAGGGTATTGAGAGATGCAGGCTAAGGCAGAGAACAGAAATCAATTTGTTGATATCATGCGTGGCATAGCGATGCTTCTAGTTGTTTTGGGGCATACCATGACTGGATGTACCGTTGATTCGCAGAAAAGTTTTCTTTTCAACATCATCTGGTCATTACAGATGCCGTTGTTCATCTTAATTAGCGGCTATGTGACAAAGTATAGCCGCCCAATCTCTGACGGCAAGGAACTGTGGAAATATGTGAAGCGCAGAACGGTTGCCTATATGCTGCCCTGGGCTGTATGGAGCTTTTTAGTTAGAGGCATCATCTTCGGAGAGAATAGTTTCTTAAATGTTAAGCATCTCCTGTGGAATATGGATTCAGGCTATTGGTTCCTCGCAACGATTTGGACGATTAGCATGATTTTCGGCGTGGCGTCCTTCGGTGCAGAGCGGGTGAGCAAAGAAAACCTGCTGAAGAAGCAGACCGTACTTTTGGGGTGCTACGTAGTGGGGATGGTTCTGCTGGTGGGAATTGGCGCAATTTTAGGGCTTTCGTTCTTTGCAATCAAATTGACGCTCTATTATATGCCTTTCTACTATGCAGGGTTCTTGTATGGTCAGTTTGATGACAGGATGAAGGAATCCGATACAGGCAAAAAGATGATTGATAGTATAGTTGCAATCTGCTTTGTAATGTGGATGTTCATCATTCTTAGATTTCCGCTTTATGAGATGTCGGATGGCGGTGCTGCGATTATCTTGCGTGCGGCCACATCGCTGGCTGGGTGTATTGCTGTATGTGGACTCTGCAAGGGAATCTTCTCCAGTAAAATCGGGGGGGGGGTACTCTTGCATGGGTCGGAGAGCACTCGTTGGAAGTGTACCTCACACACTACCTGCTTCTCAGCTTGATCAAGCTGGACGAGGCACCAATTCTATACAGTCCAGTGGGGCTAGGCATGGTTTTGGCCAATTATGTGATTACGGTAGCACTTACTGTGATGGCAATAGTGATGATAAACAAAAATGCCGTTCTCAGATTTGTGTTAACCGGAAAGAAAAAGTAAGCAAATTTTTTCTTTGGGCAGGAAAACAAAGCTTGGAAATTTACATGATGCACGGACTGCTTCTCAATATCTTCAAAAGCAGTGTTGCAATCCAATTTAGCAGTATTGAAGGGTATTTACTGACTGCCGGAAACTTCGCCCTGACAGTAGGGCTGTGTGCAGTAGTTATCCGTCTGCTCGATCAAAATGCCGTACTCAAGAAAGTATTAAATATTCGATAAAGGGTCAAAGGAGAAACGATATGCATCCGAGAGTGCTGATCGTAGGAACGGTTCCATATAACACAAAATCAACGTCACGCGCTTTTGATGCGTACTTTCACTATTGGGAGAAAGAGAATATTGCACAGATATTCTCTAATACAAAGAAGCCGTGCAAGGGGCATTGCGAAACGCTTTTCCAAATTACGGATCACCGTGTGTTGCAACGGTGGATGGGGAAGAAAGTCGATACTGGCGTAATTTATCATTATGATGAGCTTGACACCGAGTGGAAAGACAATGATTTGGAACTCGGAAATGCAAAAGCAGAAGCGGCCTACAAGTTCGGTGGAAAGCATACGCCTCTTACGCATTTGCTCAGGGGAATCCTCTGGCGAAAGAGATTCTGGTGCACGGAGAAGCTAAATAATTGGCTAGATGACTTCAAACCAGAATGCGTGTTTCTGGCTTTTTCGGATGACTATTTTATCCCGCAGATTGCAATGTATGTCGCCAAGAGGTATAACGTGCCGATTGTATCCTGCATCGGTGATGATTATTATTTCAATGTGGAGAAAACGTTGAATCCGATCTATCACCTTTATAAATCGACTTATAAAAAATTGATTGACAAGGTTCTGGCATGGCCGGGTAGTGCGATTTACATCAGCGACAAGATTCGGGATAAGTATAATTCGGAATTTGGACTGGACGGCGAAACGGTTTATTTGACTTCTACGGTTCAGCGTAAACCTTTCAGCGTGATTAACAAAGATTGCCCGGTTATTACTTACTTCGGAAATATCGGTATGGGACGCAACAACTCCCTGAACGATATTGGCTACGCCCTTGGGGAAATCAATCCAGAATATATGCTGGAGGTTTATTCCAACGAAAAGGACGAGCAGGTCTATTCTGTATTCAAGGACAATAAAAATGTCAAATATATGGGTTCTGTGCCGTACACGCAGGTTCAAAAGCGCATGGCAGAAAGCGACATAACTGTTATTGTAGAGGGATTTGAGGAAAAGGACATCAACCTTTCACGGTATTCACTCTCTACGAAGGCGGCGGACGCTTTGGCGAGTGGTGCATCCATTCTAACATATGGCTCGCTAGAAAGCGGCATCATTGAGTATATGCAGTCAACGGATGCGGCAATGGTTTGTACGGATAAAACCAAATTGGTGGATTCGATTACACAGCTGATTTCTAATCAGAAAATTCAGAAGAAATACTACGAACAGGCGATTGTGATGACAAGAGAGCATCATAATCTGCAGGCTAGCTGCAAGACCTCAGAAAATGTGGTTGCAAAGGCAATCCAACATATGAAATAAGTGGCAGAGGATACATGATGATGGAGAACAACTTTTCAATTATTATTTCGACGTGCGACAAGTTTTCGGATTTGTGGGATGCACATATTTTGCTTTTGAATCAGAATTGGGCAGACCGAAACGTGGAGACGTTTTTAGTAACCGATAAACCCACTGATTGTACTTTTGAAAATGTAACAGTGGTGGCAGCAGGCGAAGGCACGGAAATAACGGAACGTCTGAGAGCCGTGATGCCGCTGATTAAGACCGAGTATGTTCTCTTTACCTTGGATGACTATTTCCTGACGGAAAGGATTTCGACTCAGGCGGTCAACGAAGATATTCAGATCATGGAAAAGCATCAGATTGATTATCTGCGTCTGTTTGTTATGACCATGAAGAGTCTGAGAAACAGAAAAGCTGAGGAATTGGAACCGGGTATTTTTCTGCTGGACAATCACGCAGGCGATTACATTGTCAGTCTGTATGCGGGCATCTGGCGTAAGGATTTCATGGAAAAGACACTAACAAAAACGCTGAATGCCTGGCAGTATGAGGTTGCGTTGACGAATATGGCACGACAGCTGAATGCCCGTTGCGCAGATAGCCGACGCGGGGAATTCCCTATTCTTGACGTGATTCGTAAGGGAAAGGTGCTGACGAAGGCACGCAAGTATTTCGATAGGAATCCTATTTATAAAGGTGACCGAGAGGATATGCGAGCTAAAGATGAATGGATGCTTGAATTCCGGACATGGTTGCGTGAGTGGCTTCCGAAGCCGCTGTTCAATCTCTCAAAGGCAATCATGAGGCGTAGAGGATATACATTTTTTAGCGATAAGCAGTAAAGTCTGTTAAACATTAAGAGGAAATCGGTAATGAGAATCAAACTATCGGTGAAATGGAATACGGAATTGGCTATTGCATGGTTGTTCTTGACACCGCAGATCAATTATTATCTGGCTAATATTCTGGATATGTATGGTATGCCTACAATCACACCATTAATCTATCTTATGGCAGCTATTCTTGGCATCTTGTCGTATGGACAGACACTAAAAACAAAGCAAGGAATGTTGTTCACATGGACATTAGTTGTGCTTGTTATTGTAAGTGCTTTTGTCAATGATCAGACAACAAAGTATATGTTTGATTCAAATATTCTACAATCTGGCCTAATACTGTTACTGTTCTTGTATTTTCCGGTATTTCTTTTGTTGCAGCAACAGATTGATTTCAAGCGACTAATGAACTACTTATGGAAAGGATCACTTATTACACTTTGTTTTGCTGTAGGAGCCTTTTGTAAACTAGTTTCCTTTAGAAATGATAGAACTTTTGATTATATGTCCTTTGCATATATGATGTTGTCTCCGATAATGATTTGTCTTATTCAGGAATGGCAGAAAAAACGAGTACAACTTGTCCTGCCGATAGCTGCTTCAGTTGTCCTTTTTGTAATAGGATGCAGAGGAGCAGCAGTTGCTCTGGCATTTTTCTTAGTGGTTTGCTTTCTTGATTTGTATTTTAGAGGCGGTAGAACGGTACGACACCTATTTGTGAAACTTATCATGGTAATAGGTGCTGTGCTAATTGGTCTTAATTTGAATTCTATAATGAAAAAAATGGTTATCCTATTGGATTCCTTTGGCTTTTCAAGTCGTACTCTTGAAGCCTTACTCCTAGGAAAAGGACTGTTTATAAAAAGTATAAAAAGTGATGGAAGACAGTCAATTTGGAAACAAGCGATAGACAATATAGGAATTATGGGAAAGGGATTGTTTGGAGATCGCACAGTAATACTAGATGAATATCACCATCCAGTGTATCCACATAACTTTATTCTTGAAGTGATGGTTGATTTTGGAATGGTAATTGGTTCAATCCTTGTAATTTCTTTTATAATTCTCGTTATAAAAGCAGTATTCAAATCTTATAAATCGAATGATATGCAAAAAATTCAAATGACATATGCTATGCTTACTATTCTTTTAATAAAACACATGGTTTCTGCAAGCTTTTTAACATCATTCGATTTTTGGTTTTATATTGGTCTGGCAATGAATTTGATTATATATTCAAATGATTGCCTAAAATCAGTGCCGCAACAAGAGGAATAAAAAATATGAATGGGATCGAAAAAAGAATAGTAAGATTATTTGCTGTAATTAAATATAGACATGATTGCAAAATTGAAAGAGACGCTATTGTGTACGGCAATTGCCATTTTGAAGGAAAAAATAAAATTAGTCCAGAGGCATATGCCGTATCTATTGACATGGGATTCGCGAGCTATATAGGTAAAGCGAGTGTGATTTCCCATGCGAAGATAGGACGCTTTTGTTCAATTGGAGATCAAGTCAAGTTGGTTAGAGCTCGACACCCTGTAGATGGTTTTGCTTCAACCCACCCGGCTTTTTATTCCTCGGCAACTATTGCTAGTTTTGTGAAAAAAGACAAGTATAAAGAGTATGAGCAGAATGACGACGGACTTTCTCTTGTTGTTGGTAATGATGTGTGGATTGGTAGCAATGTTCTAATTAAAGCAGGAGTTCACATTGGTGATGGAGCAGTAATCGCAATGGGAGCTGTCGTGACGAAAGATGTGCCAGATTATGCGATTGTTGGTGGAGTGCCGGCAAGAATACTCCGATATCGGTTTACGGAAAGCCAACGCACGGAGTTGCAGAGATTAAAATGGTGGAATAAAGATGTTAGTTGGATATCGAAAAATGCTGACATATTCGACAATGTTGATAATTTGATTGTGACTCTAAAAGAGGAGAAATAATACTATGAAGGTTTGCGATTGTGTTAAAGATGCTGTTTGGTATGACCCTCGAGTTAGAAAACAAATTGATGAGTATATAAGTCGAGGAATTCAGGTCGAAGCTGTTGGAGTAATGGATCCCAGATATGATGAAGCAGAGGTTGCAAAGATTCCGTGTGTGGTTCAGCTTTGCAAAATTGATGAAAAATACTATCAAAAACCCAATGTGATCCAAAAAATATGGCGTGAGATAAAAACTAATGTGGATTTGTGTCGGTTGATTGTTTCAACACAAGCTGATGTGATTCATGCGAATGATCTCAATGCTTTGATTCCTGCCTACTATGCCTCAAAGAAAATGAAATGTCGGTTGATATATGATACGCATGAGATATTTCTTGAAAATCCATGGATAAATCGCAATAGAGTAAGCAAATTTATTTGGGGATGTTTTGAAAAGTATATTATTAATAAGGTGGATTTGGTGGTATCGGTTAGCCATGCTGCGGCAGATTATTTGAAGAAAAAATACAACATTCAGAAAATTCTGGTTGTTACTAATTGTGTTAGCGAGAAATCGATTATTCGCAACGCTAATAAGAAATACCCACTACAGGTACTTAACCATGGGCAATTCTATGAAGGCCGTGGATATGACATTCTGGCAGACGTAGCACCACTAATTAAAGATCTATCAGATGTTCAGATCGCACTGAGAGGCTTCGGTAAGCTTGAGCAGAGCATTAGAAATAAGGTTGAGGAGAACCATATTGATAATTTGGTTTTTGAACCGCCAGTCAAGGTCTATGAGTTGATACCCAAGGCTGCGGAAGCGTGGGTTGGAGTGGCGATTACGGAAGCAATTTCTTTGAATTTCGAACTATCGGTTTCTAATAAACTCTTTGAATATGCTGCCGCTGGCTTGCCAGTGATCATGTCGGATATACCAGAACATCGATATTTAAATGAAAAATACCGCTTTGGTGTTATTTTGAAAAGTAATAGCCCGCAGGATGTGGCAAATGCGATAAAATCACTTCATGATGATAAGAACCTATATAATAGTTGCAAAACTAATGCATATGTACTTGCCGAACAGGTGAATTGGGAAACTGAATTTGGAAGACTTGTTGATTTTGAAAAGAAAGTTTGTAATTGACATATAAAACTGAAGGAGGGGGCAATTTGTCAAATAGCAGAACAAGTAATCTGATAAAGGAAACTGCGTGGTTTGCAATAGGTAACTTTGGCTCCAAAATATTGTCGCTACTGTTAGTTCCGCTTTACACAAATATCCTTACAACTAATGAATATGGAACAGTTGATATCATTAGCACAACGATATCGCTGGCAATTCCGTTACTTACTCTATCTTTGCAGGATGCGGCTTTTCGGTATGCAATGGAGAGTGGTATTAGGAAGGAAGCTGTTATATCAGACTGCTTATTGGTAACAATCGCTTCTCCTATTTTGTTGCTACTCTTTTACCCGCTTATTAATTGTATTCTTCCTGTTCTGACGGCATACTGGTGGTATTTCTTTGCTATTTATGTTTTCAATAGTATATCGTCTGTTCTGTCATGCTATTTAAAAGGCATTGGAAAAAGCAACATCTTCGCAATTCAAGGTATTATCTATACATTTGTTTTTTCTTCTGCTAATGTGGTCTTTTTGCTGTTTGTGAAATTAGGTGTAGAAGGATACTTGCTCAGTTTACTGTTGGCACATATATTCTCATGCGTGTATATGATCGCTGCGGGAGGTCTTCGGTCGGATATCTCATTGAATTTCATGGATATGCCGCTTCTGAGAGAAATGCTGCGGTATAGCCTACCTTTAATTCCCGCTTCTGTTGCATGGTGGATTATGACCTCGATAGACAGATATATGCTGTTGTATATGTGTGGAGCTGAGGCTAATGGATTATACAGCGTTGCTCATAAATTTCCTACGGTCATTTCTGTTGTTATGACCTTCTTTATTAATGCATGGCAGATAACTGCTGTTAGAAATAAGGACGACTCGGATATTGGAGAGTTTACATCATCGATTTTTGAAAAACTCTTTTGTGTTGGTCTTGGAATGGCATACTTCATGATATTAATCTCAAAAATCCTAGGTCATCTTTTTTTCGCAAAGGATTTTTTTGCAGCGTGGACAATGACTCCGCTTCTTACGGTCTCAACGATTTTCTCGACACTTTCACTTTTTTTAGGTGCGCAGTTTACAGCCAGTAAAAGATCGGATCTTCATCTAAAGTCTAATATTATTTCGATGATTGCAAATGTAATCCTTAATTTAATTCTAATTAAGGAAATGGGAATAGATGGTGCGGCATACGGAACAATGATAAGTTATTTTATTGTTCTAGTCTATCGAATGGTAAAGACGCAAGGCTTAATAAAACTTACATTTAGTAAGATCAAACTGTATTTGATGTGCGTGCTATTGATAGTTGCTGCTACGGTGACGGCTGTTGAACAACCAGGGTATCTAATTATTACAGTTTTACTTTTTGCAGTTTCCATGTTGGCATACAAGAGCACAATCCAACAGGTAGTGCAGGGGGCTTTTCATATGATAGCTCAAAAGAAATGAAAAATAGAATGAGGTGATATCGTGCTTAATGTATGCATTACATTTGATTATGAGCTTTTCCTTGGAAAAAATAATGCGCCATATAAGGAAATCCTGTTTGCTCCTACAGATAACTTGATTAGAACATTATCCGAAAAAGGCGTAAGCGGAACTTTCTTTGCCGACGTCTGTTCGGTGGATGCGCATCATCGGTTGGGAAATGAAAAATATTGTGAGGACTTTACTTTGCAATTGCAAAGTATGGTCTTGAATAATCAAGATGTTCAATTGCATCTCCATCCGAGTTGGTTGTACGCAGAAAAGAAGGATGGACAGATTGTATTGAGCAATAAAGGATATCGTTTACATGAATTCGGGTTTGGTAATGGGGGAAAGGCAAGCCAGATTATTCGGGACGGGATTTCTTATCTGGAGAATACCTGCAGAACATATAATAGCGATTATAAATGTGTGGCGTATCGAGCAGGAGGATTTTCAGTTCAACCAGAGCGGGCGTTGTTCAGCACATTAATCAAGAACGGAATTCGAATAGATTCCTCTGTGGTTCCACACATGTATACAAATGAAGCAAATGCTTATGATTTCACAAAGGTACCCGCAGAACTAAACTGGTGGATTGACCCGGATAAAGGTATCTCTTGCAATTCAGACCAAACGAGTCAAACGATTTTTGAGGTTCCAGTTGCAACAGTAAGACCGCGGATAATGCAGGTTATCGGCAAACGTCGCAGTGAACTAGGATTGCCACCAAACAAGGTTCTTGGTGAATATGTAAAGAGTGATTGTCCTCCTAAGAAGCAGAATGCAGTAATGAAACAGTACCATAGACTGAGAGATTACAGATATATTTCATTGGACACTCGTTATTATCTCCGTGTCATGGAGGACTTGGAATACATTTACAGAAAGTACGGGATGGATGAACAAGATGGCTATGTTTGCTTGATCTGTCATCCCAAGCTAGCAGATGAATGTCGTGTTATGAACATGGCACACCTGATTGATGAAATACGGAAGGTTCCTGAAAGATTTGCATTAGTGAATTTTTCGGATATCTATAAGAATGAAGTAAAAACAAAGGAGAGTAAAAATGGTTAACGTAATTGGTCTGGGTTACATTGGTCTGCCTACTGCCTTGATGATGGCGTCTCACGGTGTAGAGGTTATCGGTACTGACTACAATAAGGAACTGGTTGCAACCCTGAATGCGGGTAAGACCACATTTAAGGAAAAGGGGCTGGACGAGCTGTTCCAAAACGCTCTGGCAGCCGGTGTGAAGTTCACCACCGAGTATCAGGTTACCGACACCTACATTGTGTCCGTTCCGACTCCGTACGACAAGTTCAGCAAGAAGGTTGATGCCTGCTACGTTGTCGAGGCTGTGAAAGATGTCATGCGTGTCTGCCCCAAGGGTGCAACGGTTGTCGTTGAGTCTACCGTTTCTCCAGGAACCATCGACAAGTATGTCCGCCCTGTGATAGAGGCAAACGGCTTTAAGATCGGAGAGGACATCAACCTTGTCCATGCTCCGGAGCGCATCATCCCTGGCAACATGGTTTACGAACTGCTGCACAACAATCGTACCATTGGTGCTGATGACAAGGCTATTGGCGAAAAGGTGAAGAAGTTCTATTCTTCTTTCTGCCAGGGCGAGATTGTTGTTACAGATATTCGTACTGCTGAGATGACCAAGGTTGTTGAAAATACTTTCCGTGCAGTCAATATTGCATTTGCAAACGAGTTGGCGAAAATCTGTCGTCATGACAACATGGACGTCTATGAGATCATCAAGATTTGCAACATGCATCCTCGCGTGAACATTCTGCAGCCAGGTCCTGGCGTTGGTGGTCATTGCATCAGCGTTGATCCGTGGTTCCTTGTTGGTGACTATCCATCTCTGGCCAAGGTTATCGATGAGTCTATGAAGACCAATGACGGTATGCCCGATTTCGTGCTGAATCGCATCTATGAAATCATGAAAGAAAAGGGCCTGACCGATGTGAGCCGTGTTGGACTCTACGGCCTGACCTATAAGGAAAATGTTGACGATATGCGCGAGTCTCCGACGCTGCAGTTGCTGGAGAGCCAGGAGCGTCATCTGGCAACCGGTCTGAAGGTCTATGATCCGTTCATTACCAAGGATGTGGTCAAGAACCAATACCACGATCTTGACGCTTTCCTCGCAGATGTCGATATGGTCGTTGTCATGGTCAAGCATACCGAGATCCGTGAGAATGTGGACAAGCTGGCTGGCAAGGTTATTCTGGACTGCCACAACATCATTAATCTGCCGGGTGTGTATCACATTTAAAATATGATGATTAGTGCTGTGCTGAAAAGGCAGATCAATTCTGCACAGCACTTTCCTTTGGAGACTAAAACATGAAAAAAGTAATGCTCGTTTTCGGCACCCGGCCGGAAGCAATTAAAATGTGTCCGCTTGTCAATGAACTGAAGAAACGCAAAGAACTGGAAACTGTTGTTTGCGTGACCGGACAGCATCGTCAGATGTTGGATATGGTTCTTGAGGCATTTGATGTTACCCCAGATTATGATTTGTCCATCATGAAGGATAAACAGACGTTGTTTGATGTGACGACAAATATTCTGAATAGCATTAAGGATGTCTTGGAAAAGGAGAAACCTGATGTAGTACTGGTGCACGGCGATACCTCCACGACCTTCGTGACTGCATTAGCTTGCTTCTATATGCAGATTCCTGTAGGCCATGTGGAGGCCGGTCTGCGTACCTATAACATCTATAGCCCGTATCCGGAGGAGTTCAACCGTCAGACGGTTTCCATTATCAGTAAATTTAACTTTGCTCCTACAGAGCTTTCTAAGCAGAATCTGCTGAAAGAGGGCAAAGATCCAGCCAGCATCTATGTTACTGGCAACACGGCTATTGATGCTTTGAAGACTACCGTGCGGGAAAACTATACGCACCCTGAATTGGAATGGGCAAAGGACAGCCGTTTGATAATGATTACTGCCCATCGCCGTGAAAACCTTGGTGAGCCGATGCGCCACATGTTTAAGGCAATCCGTCGTGTAATGGATGAGCATCCGGACGTGAAGGCCATCTATCCGATTCACATGAATCCTGTAGTGCGTGAAATCGCAAATGAGTATCTGGGTGACGATGATCGAATCCATATCATTGAGCCACTGGATGTTTTGGACTTCCACAACTTCCTGAGCAGTAGCTACCTGATTCTGACGGATTCCGGCGGAATTCAGGAAGAAGCTCCTTCTCTGGGCAAGCCTGTTCTGGTGATGCGTGATACCACGGAGCGTCCGGAAGGTATTGCGGCAGGGACGCTGAAGTTAGTTGGCACGGAAGAAGAAACAATTTATAAAGAGTTCAGCCGTCTGCTGTCTGATAAGGATGAGTATGAGGCAATGAGCAAGGCAAGCAATCCGTATGGCGATGGACATGCCTGTGAGCGGATTGCGGATATTTTGGAGGAAAATTAAAATGTCTGCATTTGATAACGCAACCCTTATGATCACTGGTGGTACTGGTTCTTTTGGTTCTACCGTTCTGAAGCACTTCCTGGATTCTGACCTGAAGGAGATTCGTATCTTCTCTCGTGATGAAAAGAAGCAGGATGATATGCGCCATGAGCTTCAAGCCAAGCACCCGGAGAACGCCAAGAAGGTGAAGTTCTATATCGGCGATGTCCGCAATCCGCAGTCTATCCGCGACGCAATGCCTGGTGTTGATTACATCTTCCATGCTGCTGCTCTGAAACAGGTTCCTTCCTGTGAGTTCTTCCCCATGCAGGCTGTCCAGACCAACATCATCGGCACTGATAATGTGCTGCACGCCGCTATTGATGCTGGTGTCAAGCGTGTTGTCTGCCTGTCCACCGATAAGGCAGCCTACCCCATCAACGCCATGGGCATCTCCAAGGCTATGATGGAGCACGTCATCTACGCCAATGCCCGTGTGGCTGCTGAGCGTGGTGGCACTACCATCTGCTGCACTCGTTACGGCAACGTTATGTGCAGCCGTGGTTCCGTTATCCCTCTGTTCATTGACCAGATCAAGGCTGGTAACCCCATCACCATCACTGACCCCAACATGACCCGCTTCCTGATGAATCTGGACGAGGCTGTGGATCTGGTTATGTTCGCCTTCCAGCACGCTAACCCCGGCGATCTGTTCATCCAGAAGGCTGATGCCTCTACCATCGGCGATCTGGCAAAGGCCGTCCAGCAACTGTTCGGCGATACTGGCACGAACATCATCGGCACCCGCCACGGCGAGAAGCTGTTTGAGACCCTGATGACCCGTGAGGAACGTCTGCGCAGCCAGGATATGGGCCACTACTTCCGTGTTGCTGCGGATAACCGTGACCTGAACTACGACAAGTTCGTGGTCAACGGCGAGGTACATACTATGGCGGACGAGTCCTACACCAGCCACAACACTACCCGTTTGGATGTGGAAGGCACCGTCAAGAAGATCCTGACCACCGAGTATGTCCAGAATGAGCTGAAGGGCATCCCGAATGTCTAAGGAAAAACTGTTGCTGATTGGTGCCGGTGGTTTCGGGCGCATGGTGGCGGAGCAGGCGATGCTTCAATACGATTGTGCCTTTGTGGATGACGGACAAGCCGTGGGCACTGAAATCTGCGGCATTCCAGTGGTTGGCTGCATTGCTGATCTGCCGGAGCTGCGGAAAGAGTATGGCTTGCTGGTTGTCGGCATCGGCAACAACCAGTTCCGAGCACAGGTGTATGAGAAGGCAAAAGCCCTTGGCTTTGCGTTTCCCAATATCGTTGCGCCCAGTGCCTACATCAGTCCATACGCCAAGTTGGGCTGTGGCTGCGTGTTGCTGCAAAATGCCTGTGTGCAGAATGGTGCATCTGTCGGGAACGGTGTTCTGCTGAATGCCGGAACGGAAGTCCACTGTGATGTAACGGTAGGGGACTACGCCCTGATTTACACCAACAGTGTTGTTCGCACCGGCGCAACGGTGGGAAACTTTGCCCGCATTGGCAGCAACTGCACCATATGCAACAATGCATCTGTGCCGGATGGCGCAGATATTCCGGACTGCACCGCAGTACATTAAAGAGGTGATAGGATGAACATTCTAGTCACAGGTGCAAAGGGCATGATGGGAACCGCCCTGTGTAACAACCTGAAAAACATCCGGGATGGCAAGAACAAGACCCGCCCGGCGCTGAATATTGAAGAAATCTACGAGTATGACCTGAACTCCACCCCGGAGGAGCTGGACGAGTACTGCCGGAAAGCAGACTTTGTGTTCAATCTGGCAGGCGTGAATCGTCCGGAAAATCCGGAGGATTTCATGAAGGGTAACTTCGGCTTTGCATCTGACCTGCTGAACTGCCTGAAGAAGCACAACAATAAGGCAACCATCATGCTGTCCTCCTCCATTCAAGCCACCCTGGCAGGCCGCTTCGGCAACAGCGAGTACGGCCGCAGCAAGAAGGCTGGCGAGGAACTGTTCTTCCAGTATGCTCAGGAGACAGGAGCAAAGGTGGCTGTCTACCGCTTTGTGAATCTGATGGGGCATAGCCGCCCCAAGTACAACAGCGCTGTCAGCACCTTCTGCTGGGCAGTTGCAAACGATGAGCCTTTTACTGTCAACGACCGCAGTACCGAGCTGGAACTGCTGTACATCGACGACCTGGTAGAAGGAATGTTTGACCTGCTGGAAGGCAAGGAGCAGCACTGTGAATTTGACGGGGTAGAGACTGTTCTGCAGGCCAATGGCCGCTACTGCTGCGTCCCCGTGACCCACAAGGTGACGCTGGGGGAAATCGTTGACCTGCTGCAGGAGTTCAAGGCACAGCCCACTACGCTTATGATGCCGAAAATGCCGGACGGCTCCTTTGCAAAGAAGCTGTACTCCCTGTATCTGACCTATCTTCCCACCGACAAGTTCAAGTATGCCTTGAAGATGAACATGGACAACCGTGGCTCTTTCACGGAACTGGTACACACCGCCGACTGCGGTCAGGTGAGCATCAACATCAGCCGCCCGGGCTTCACGAAGGGGCAGCACTGGCACAACTCCAAGTGGGAGCTGTTCATTGTGGTGGCAGGTCATGGCTTGATTCAGGAGCGGAACATCAATACCGGAGAAACGGTGGAGTTTGAGGTTTCTGGGGACAAGATCGAGGCTGTCCACATGATTCCCGGCTGGACTCATAACATCATCAACCTGTCGGAGACAGAGAATCTGGTGACGGTGATGACCTGCAACGAGATCTTCAACCCGAACCACCCGGACACCTTCTTCGAGCCGGTGTAAGTGAAGATGCTGGTTGACGTTAGGAGAATTTTATGGAACACAATTTTACATGGAAAAATGATGGGCGCACCAAGGTCATGATTGGCTGCGGTACCCGTCCGGAAATCATCCGACTGGCTGCGGTTATCAAGCGCTGCCGGGAATATTTTGACTGCTGCGTGGTCTATTACAATCAGAACTGGGACAGAAACCTTTCCACCGTTTTCTGGGAAGATTTTGAACTGATGAACACCTTCGGGGCGTATGGTCCGGATATTCTGGTGCCCGTGGTGGGCGAGAATCTAGGCGTGACCTGTGGAAACATCATGGGGCGCAGCTATGAGCTACTGTCCGAGCTGCAGCCGGAGGGCTATCTGGTGCTGGGCGATACCAACTCCTGCCTTTCTGCCATCAGTGCAAAACGACTGCATATCCCGCTGTTTCACATGGAAGCCGGCAACCGCTGCAAGGACGAGTGCCTGCCCGAGGAGACCAACCGCCGCATCGTGGACGTAATCTCTGACGTGAACCTGTGCTATTCCGAGTTCGCCCGGAAGTATCTGGCGGATACAGGTCTGCCCAAGGAGCGCACCTACCAGACCGGCTCTCCCATGGCGGAGGTGCTACACATGAATCTGGAGAAAATCCAGAAAAGCGATGTGCTGGAGCGTCTGGGACTGGAGAAGGACAAGTACATTCTGCTGTCCGCCCATCGGGAGGAGAACATCGACTCCGAAAAAAACTTCCTGAGCCTGTTCACCGCCATCAACGCTCTGGCAGAAAAGTATGATATGCCCATCCTGTACTCCTGCCATCCCCGCAGCAAGCACCGTCTGGAAAAGAGCGGCTTCCAGCTTGACCCTCGTGTCCGGGTCAATGAGCCGTTGGGCTTCAATGACTACAACAAGCTGCAAATGAACGCTCTGGCAATTGTCTCCGACTCCGGCACTCTGCCCGAGGAGAGTAGTTTCTACCTGTCCATTGGGCATCCTATCGCCGCCGTGTGCATCCGCACCTCCACCGAGCGCCCCGAAGCTCTGGAAGCTGGTGACTTCATTCTGGCTGGCATTACTACCCGTGAGCTTCTCAACGCCACCGATATGGCTATCGAGATGAAGCAGAAGGGTGTTTTGGGCAAGCCCTGCCCCGACTATGTGGACGAGACTGTGTCCATGAAGGTGGTTCGCATCATTCAGGGATATGTAAACGTGGTTAATAAGATGGTGTGGAAAAAAGGGTAACGGTGAAGAAGTTGGCTAAAACAGTATTTAAGGCTATTTAGAGCTGGAGCGGAAATACCCAATTAACTTTTGCAGTAGCATAAATTTCATATCAAATCACAATAAATAATGAGAAACAATAAGAAATAGTATTTGCCCACTTGGCATGTGAATCCACATGCCAAGTGGGCATTTTTTTGTTGTGCACTGAATATGTCTGGTTCGAAACATAGAACGGCAATGCCCGGATAACCCTGTCCACAAAAAAGCTAATGGTTTAAATCGCTAAACTTGAAGAAAAGCTTCAGGGTATTCAGCTATACTGAATTTAGGCGAAAAAAGGAGGGAAGAAAATGAGTCCGGATGAGCGCCAAGCGGCTATTTGGGATATTGTTTTTCAACGCAATTATGAAACAGTTCCTAATTTAGCATGCGAATTAGGCGTCAGCACTCGGACAATCTATGAGGATTTAAGTCGGATGAAAGGGAAGTACTCTATTATAACTATGCCGGGAAGATATGGCGGTGTTTACATTACATACGAGCCGCGCAGTAGGCACAGGTATTTAACCCAGACACAAGAGATGAGCTTACGAAAAATCATCCCCTTACAGCCCATGGAGACACAACAAATTCTTCAAAGTATCCTTGATGTATTCGCCAGAAAGCATTCGTAAGTGAGCTTTCCTGCACCTTGACAATCAAATACCCAGCATAACAGGTACGTTACTTTCCCGGCAAGCCCCAGTGGGCGGTTTGGCAAACCAGAATTGCGGCGGGAAAGACCATAATGATACGCCAGCGGCCTCCGGCGTCAGAGGGGGTGACCGCGCTGCGGTTGGAATCAGTAAGATCGTGGCAGAGTCAGTGAACGGGTGTGCCAACGCCCTGCCTGTTATGTTCCCGGTGTCAGGGGTGCGAGCGGCAAATATGGCACATACCAACTAACTATTTTACTTTTGCCGTTTAGGGCAAATCGTGGGCAGCAGGAACCCAAGCACCTGCTGCCCATCATTTTGCTTTAAACGGGATGGAAAACAGAGGTGTAAAACCAATGCAAACCTATCCGACAGGCTATGCGGAATCCCACCGCATAGCCGAACAGATTTTCCGGGAGATTTTACCCCGGCACGGTATGGCGGTGCGCGAGGAACAAATCGCGCTCTGCCATGAAGTTTTGGATACCTTATATAATAAAGAGATTTCCCTGTGCGAAGCAGGCGTAGGCATCGGCAAGACGCTGGCCTACCTTGTAGCTTGTATCCTGTGGCAGATGCACAGACCCAGCCAGCTGAAAATGCCTGTGGTAATATCAACCTCCAGCGTCGCGTTGCAGGATGCTATTCTTACTGAATATCTGCCCGATCTGTCCGCCATTATGCTGGCTGAGGGCATCATCCGTGACCCTATCACAGCCGTTGTCCGCAAGGGCAAGGAGCGCTTTGTCTGCGATGCTCGCCTTGCGGAACGTCAGGCAAAAGCAATTTCCAAAGGGCAGCGGCAGAAAAACAGCCTACGCATAGCCGAGAGCATTCTCGATTTAGACCACATACCCAATCTTACTCGGTATGACCGCTGTCGGATCTGTGTACCGCAGTCCTGCCCGCGAGATTGTTCCTTGCGTTTAGACTGCCGCTATCAGCAGTATCTGCGGGATTCCATGAAACCGGACATCCAAATCTGCAACCACAATTATCTGCTTGCCAACGCATTCCATCGACTGGAGGAACGACCACTGTTGCTACGGAAGTACCAAGCATTGGTGGTGGATGAAGCGCACAAATTACCGGATACCGCACGGCAGATGTACACGGAAACCTTGTCCGCGCAAAATATGGATGACCTGTGCAGCCTGTTACAGCAGGCAAATTTCAAGCGACTATCCAAACGGCTGCGGACGGCATTCCTCACGCTCTCTATTTCCTGCACACCGAGCCTTTCTATGCCGAAAAGAAAAGTCAGTGTGCCGTTCAGCCTTACGCCTTTCCGCCAAGCGGCGCTTACCGGCTGCATCGACCTTTTGCAGTATATCGGTAGTCAGCCGGATATGCCGCACTACCTGCAATATCGGCTGGCAGAAACAGAAAGCCTCCTGCGTCTTTTTCTCTTGGAGGTTCCGACGCGCATCCTGTACCTTGAATTTTCTGCAAACGGTCAGCCTACATTCTGCGCGACCAGCAACCGGGTGCCGCAGTTACTCCGCAGTGCCCTGTGGAATACCCGCGAACCCACAATTCTGACCTCCGGCACATTAGCGGCGGCTGGCGATTTTCTCCACACGGAACAGCTTTTGGGGCTGGCAGCATATGCCCCGCTGCGCCATTTCCGCGCAGATTCTCCGTTCGATTATGTGAAAAAATGTCTGTTATATATCCCCAAACGGCAGGCGGCGGCTCCTGAAAACCAATACCTTGCAGATCAAATCGTGCAGCTTGTCTCGGCCTGTCACGGTCACGCATTGGTGTTGTTCACATCCTACCGCCAGATGCGCAATGTTTACGACGCGTTGGGCGGGCGGTTGGCGTTCCCTGTATTTCAAGTCGGACGCGGACAGAATCGCAGTATCCAACAGTTCAAGCAATCCGGCAACGGCGTTCTGTTCGCTGCTGGCTCCTGCTGGGAAGGCATAGACTTTCCCGGCGATATGGTGTCTCTGCTGATTATCGCCAAGCTGCCGTTCCCGATACCCGACCCGGTCAGCAACTATGAGCGCCAGCAGTACCCGAACCTGCGCGACTACATAAGCGCCGAAGTCATCCCCGAAATGCAGAAGAAACTGCGGCAGGGGTTTGGCCGTGCCATCCGTACCGAGCAGGATTCCTGCGTGGTGGCGATTCTTGACGAACGCGCGGGCATCGGCGGCAAGTACCATGATGCCGCGCTGGCAGCCTTGCCGACTTGCCCAACCACCGAGAGAATCGAAGATGTGCAGCAATTCATCCGGGAGCAGAAGCGTCCGGATTACTTTTTGTGAAAAG
>OHAU01001506.1_pt1 | contig 26695 bp, 18 predicted proteins | sample 1577181 | NCBI WGS metagenome assembly OHAU01 (sample SAMEA3541472, study PRJEB24748) | human gut metagenome | biome: human gut; feature: human-associated habitat; material: faeces | place: China | collected 2012 | reverse complement strand
CCAAAGCAGTACAGAATAAGACAAAAAATAAATAAAAGCAGCAAAAACCATAAAAAGAGAAACGCCGGACCGGAAAAGTCCGGCGTTTCCTGCTAACAGGAAAGAGGAGAACATATGAAGAAAGAACGCTGGGTAGTTTCGGCAAAACGCGCCGATTTCCAGGCAATTGCGGACCGGTTCGGCATCGATCCCGTCATCGCCCGCCTGATCCGGAACCGGGATGTGACCGGGGAGAAAGAGATCGAAGAGTATCTCTTCGGTGATCTGGAGCAGCTCCACGATCCGCTGCTGATGAAGGATATGGAGCGCGCGGCAGATCTGATCGCAGAAAAAATCCGGGAAAAAAAGCCGATCCGCATCATCGGGGACTACGACATCGACGGTGTTACGGCAACGTATATTCTGCTGACCGGATTAAAAGATCTCGGTGCCGATGCGGATGTGCGTATCCCGGACCGGATTGCAGACGGATACGGCTTAAATGAGCATCTTGTGCAGTTTGCCGCGGATGAGGGGCGGGACACGATCGTCACCTGTGACAACGGCATCGCGGCGGGCAGTCAGATCCGTCTGGCAAAAGAGCTTGGCATGACGGTTGTTGTGACGGACCACCACGAGGTTCCGTTTGAGGAGGATGAAAACGGAGAACGCCGCTACATCCTGCCGCCGGCGGACGCGGTTGTCAATCCGAAACAGAAAGACTGTTCCTATCCGTTTCCGGGCCTCTGCGGTGCGGCCGTCGCATGGAAACTGATCCAGACGATGGAGGCAAAAGCAGGTATTCCAAAGGAGCACAGCTTCCGCTTTCTGGAATTTGTCGCCATTGCGACGATCGGTGATGTGATGGATCTGCAGGGAGAAAACCGGATTTTTGTAAAAGCCGGCCTTCGGGCGCTCCATAAAACGCAGAACCTCGGCCTGCAGGAGCTGATCCGTGTGCAGGGCATCGAGGCGGAAAACGTGACACCGTATCACATCGGCTTCGTTCTCGGCCCGTGCATCAACGCATCGGGACGGCTTGACACGGCGGAGCATTCGTTAAAACTGCTCTGCGCAAAGACACGTGAGGAGGCTGCAAAGCTTGCCGGGGACTTGAAAGACCTGAATGAAAGCCGCAAAGAGCTGACGCGCCAGGGTGAGGCGAAAGCAATCGAGCTCGTGGAAACCTCCCCGCTGCAGAACGACAAAGTCCTCGTCGTCTATCTGCCGGACTGCCACGAAAGTCTTGCCGGAATCATCGCAGGTCGCCTGCGGGAGCACTTCCACAAACCATCCTTCGTACTCACCAGAAGTGAGGAGGGCGTCAAGGGCTCCGGCCGCTCGATTGAAGCGTATTCGATGTATGAGGAGCTCTGCAAATGCAAAGAACTGATGACAAAATTCGGCGGCCACCCGATGGCTGCGGGCCTTTCCCTCGCAGGAGAGGAGATGATCGAACCGTTCCGCCGGGCACTGAACGATAATTCCACGCTGACGGAAGAGGATTTCGTCGAAAAAGTCGTGATCGATGTGCCGATGCCGATCACCTACATCACCAAAAATCTGATCCGCCAGTTAAGCCTCTTGGAGCCGTTCGGAAAAGGCAACACGAAACCGCTGTTTGCACAGAAAGGACTGACTGTATTAAATTACCGCATTTTTGGAAAGAATAGAAACGTGGTGAAAGTACAGCTTGCCGATGCGGGCGGATACCAGATGGATGGTGTCTATTTCGGCGAGGGAGAAGCGTTCGCCGCATACGTGGATGCACATCCGACCCTCTCGGTAGCGTACTATCCGTCGATTGATACGTGGAACGGACGCGACAAATTACAGATCAATATCCAGAGTTATTTTTAAAGATGCAGAAAAGCCGCAAATACCTGATTTTTCTGCCCTGTTTTCTATCGGAAACAAAATTGACGCAGAAGAATATTGATGCTATACTGTAAGGTGAATTGTCAAACCTTGACGAAACGGAGGAATATTTTATGAAAAAAGTAGAGGATTACGTAAGAAGTATTCCGGATTTCCCGGAACCGGGTATTATTTTCAGAGATGTAACGAGTATCCTGCAGGACGCAGACGGACTGCAGCTTGCCATAGATGAGATGCAGCATTTTGTAGAAGAAGTAGACTGTGATGTAATCTGCGGAACCGAGTCCCGCGGCTTCATTTTCGGTATGCCGATTGCTTACAATCTGCACAAACCGTTCGTGCCGATCCGTAAAAAAGGAAAACTTCCTCTGGAGACCGTCGAGGAGAGCTATGACCTGGAGTACGGCAGCGCAACGATCGAGATGCACAAAGACTCCATCAAACCGGGCCAGAAGGTAGTCATCATCGACGACCTGATTGCAACCGGCGGTACCGTGGAGGCTTGTGCAAAAATGATCGAGCGCCTCGGCGGCGAAGTAACCAGAATCGTGTTCCTGATGGAGCTTGCCGGCTTAAAAGGACGCGAAAAACTGGCAAAATATGATGTAAAATCTGTCATCCGTTACGATGGCAAATAACGTATCCAACGAAACGCAGGGGTTAATCATGAGAGCGGAGGATACATATGGAAGAAGAGAAAAGAATCAGTGAAGAAGAATTAAAGAAGGATGTGGCGGCGGCAGAAGCCAGAATCCGCAAGACGGACGATTTTACAAGTCCGGAGGAATTATACGGGGAATTGATCGCTTCTGTGAAAAAATATCATCCATCGGACGATATTTCCCTGATCGAAAAAGCATACCGCGTGGCAGCGGATGCACATAAGGACCAGAAAAGAAAGAGCGGGGAACCGTACATCATCCATCCGCTCTGTGTGGCAATTATCCTGGCAGATCTGGAGCTCGACAAGGAGTCGATCGCGGCAGGCCTTCTGCACGACGTTGTCGAAGATACCGTCATGACCGAAGAAGAGCTGACCGAGGAGTTCGGCCCGGAGGTGTCCCTGATTGTAAGCGGTGTCACGAAGCTGGCACAGCTGAAATATTCTGCGGATAAGGTCGAGGAGCAGGCAGAAAACCTGAGAAAGATGTTCCTTGCGATGGCAAAGGATATCCGTGTTATTCTGGTAAAACTGGCGGACCGTCTGCACAACATGCGGACCGCACAGTACTGGTCGCCGGAGACGCAGAAGAAAAAAGCGCGTGAGACGATGGATATTTATGCCCCGATCGCACAGCGCCTCGGTATTTCCAAGATCAAGGTCGAACTCGATGACCTTTCTCTGAAATATCTGGAGCCGGATGCGTACTATGAACTGGTGCAGAAGGTCAGCATGAAGCGGGAGCAGCGGCAGGAGTTTGTCGATGCGATCGTAAAAGAGGTGACCCGTCATATCCACCAGGCCGGCATTGAGGCAGATGTCAACGGACGAATCAAGCACTTTTTCAGCATCTACAAAAAGATGGTCAACCAGCACAAGACGCTGGATCAGATCTATGACCTCTTTGCGGTCCGCATCATCGTGGAATCCGTCAAAGACTGCTATGCAGCGCTCGGTGTCATCCATGAAATGTACACGCCGATCCCGGGCCGTTTCAAAGATTACATTGCGATGCCGAAGCCAAACCGTTACCAGTCCCTGCATACAACCCTGATCGGACCGAACGGACAGCCGTTTGAGATTCAGATCCGTACTTATGAGATGCACCGGATTGCAGAATACGGTATCGCTGCACACTGGAAATACAAAGAGGCCTCCGACGGCAAGAAACCGGGACCGGAGCAGGAAGAGGAAAAACTGACCTGGCTGCGCCAGATTCTGGAGTGGCAGCAGGACATGGCGGACAACCATGAGTTCATGAACCTCTTAAAGAGCGATCTCGACCTGTTTGCCGACAATGTTTACTGTTTCAGCCCGGCGGGCGATGTCAAAACGCTTCCGGTCGGCTCCTGTGCCATCGACTTTGCTTACTCCGTCCACAGTGCGGTCGGCAACAAGATGGTCGGAGCGAGGGTCAACGGAAAACTCGTGCCGATCGAGACGGAACTTCACAACGGAGACCGCGTCGAGATCATCACCTCGCAGAACTCCAAGGGACCGAGCCGCGACTGGCTGAAAATTGCGAAGAGTTCCCAGGCAAAGAGCCGCATCAACCAGTGGTTCCGCCAGCAGAACAAGACGGACAACATCGTCAAAGGCAAGGAAATGCTCACCAGCTATGCAAAGCTGAAGGGCAAAAACCTTGGAATCTATACGAAACCGATGTACGAAGAGGCTGTCATGAGAAAGTACGGCTTCCGCGACTGGGATTCCGTTCTTGCGGCCATCGGCCACGGCGGCTTAAAAGAGGGCCAGGTCCTCAACAAGCTGATTGAGACGTACGAAAAGCAGCATAAAAAAGAGATCACCGACGAGCAGGTGCTCGAGGCGGCATCCGGAGAGAAAGTTCTGCCGGTTGGAAAGAGCAAGGGCGGCATCGTCGTGCGCGGTATCCACGATGTGGCAGTTCGCTTCTCCAAATGCTGCAATCCGATCCCGGGCGATGAGATCGTGGGCTTTGTCACAAGAGGACGCGGCGTGACCATTCACCGCACCGACTGTGTCAATGTCCTGAATCTGCCGGAATCTGAGCGGGCGCGCCTCATTGATGCTGAATGGCAGGCAGAGGACAACGGCGGCTCTCTCTATACCGTGGAGATCAGCGTTTACGCAAACAACCGTACCGGTCTTCTGGTGGATATCTCCAAGATCTTTACCGAGCGGAAGATCGACCTTGCGGCGATGAACGTGAGAACGAGCAAGCAGGGAACGGCTTCCATTGATGTGACGTTCGATGTGCACAACAACGAAGAGCTGAACAGCATCATCGAGAAGGTGCGCCAGGTGGAGAGCGTGATCGATATTCAGAGATCGAGAGGATAAAAAGGAGAAAAGCGTATGATAAAGGTAAATTACCGGGCACTTGGAATGCTCTCGACAAACTGCTACGTTGTGGAAAATCCGGACAGCCAGAAGGTGCTGATCATGGACCCGGGCGATTCGCCGCTGGAGATTGAACGCCAGATCGACGAGATCGACGGCGACCCGGAGGCCATTCTGCTGACCCATGGCCATTTCGACCATATGCTGGCAGCGGATGCACTGCGGAAAAAGTACCATATCCCGGTCTATGTCCATGAAAAAGAGCAGCACCTGCTGGGGGATCCAAAGGAAAATCTTTCCGGGCTCTGGAGCAAACCGTACACGATGCAGGCGGACAAAACCGTAAAAGAGGGCGATGTGCTGCATCTCGCAGATTTTGAAATCCACGTTCTTGCGACACCGGGGCACACGGCAGGCGGTGTCTGCTACTATATTCCGGCAGAGAAAGCACTTTTTTCCGGTGATACGCTGTTCTGCGAGTCCTACGGAAGATACGACTTCCCGACATCCTCCGGCAGAGAGCTGATCGCGTCGGTCAAGCGCCTGTTAAAAGAGCTTCCCGGGGATGTGACCGTGTATCCGGGCCACAACGATGAAACTACGATTGAACATGAAAAGAGGTACAATCCCCTTGCTTAATATCAGCCTTTGTTTTAACAGAAAAGATTTTGAATACGATGTGTATTCCCTGATCAAGGCATTCTATCCGGGCTGTGAGATTACCTCATGGTACGAAGAGGATGGGGCGCTGGACGGGGAATTTGCATATTATGATACGATCACATACGAGGCGGATCAGATCTGTTTTTCGATTGCAGACGAGAAACATGAGACGCTCGCTTCGCAGTGTGAGGCGGTGGAATATGAAAAAGACCGCCATGAAACGAAAAATGTCCTGAAACGGATGGTATACCGCACGCTTTCCGAAGTGAGCGGCAAAGAACTTCCATGGGGCGATCTCACCGGCATCCGTCCGACGAAAATTCCGATGAAGATGCTTGAAGAGGGTAAAAAAAATGTAGAGATTGCGAAATACATGCGCGAAACTTACTACACCAGCCCGGAAAAGACGGCACTTGCGATCACGATTGCCAACCGGGAGAAGGACATTTTAAAGACGATCGACTACGAACACGGTTACAGCCTGTACATCGGCATCCCGTTCTGTCCGAGCATCTGCCTGTACTGTTCCTTCGGCTCCCATGTGTTAAGCCGCTGGGAGCATATGGTAGATCCGTATCTCGATGCACTGATCAAAGAACTGATCTTTATCAGTGAGAACATGAAGGATTACACCCTTGATACGATCTACATCGGAGGCGGTACGCCGACCACGCTGAATGCGGCACAGATGGAGCGCCTGCTCACGAAAGTGACAGAGCTCTTCCCGATGGAGCAGGTGCAGGAGTTCACCGTGGAGGCAGGACGGCCGGATACGATCAATGAGGAGGTCTTAAAAGCCATCCGCAAATTCCCGGTCACCCGTATTTCGATCAATCCACAGACCATGAACCAGGAAACGCTGGATCTGATCGGACGCCACCATACCGTGGAGGAGATCGAGGAGAAGTTCCGTATGGCGCGTTCCCTTGGATTTGACAACATCAACATGGATCTGATCGTCGGTCTGCCGGGCGAGGACAAGGAAAAAGTGGCGCATACGTTGGAAAAAGTGGAAGCGCTGAATCCGGATTCCCTGACCGTCCATTCCCTTGCGTTAAAGCGTGCAACGAGACTCAACCTGTTCAAAGACAAATATCAGGAAATCTCGTTTGAAAACTCTGCCGAGATCATGAAAATGACGATGGACAGCGCACACCGCATGGAGATGGGACCGTATTACATGTACCGCCAGAAAAATATGGCGGGTAACTTTGAGAATGTCGGCTACTCCCGCGAAGGAAAAGCAGGTATCTACAACATCCTCATTATGGAGGAAAAACAGTCCATTCTGGCCGCGGGAGCCGGAGCGTCCACGAAATTCGTGTTTGAACACGGAGAGCGCATTGAGCGGGTGGAGAACGTGAAGGATCTGAAAAACTACGTGGAGCGTATCGATGAAATGATCGAGAGAAAACGTATCGGAATGGAGAAGTATCTGCCAAAATGAAAGAAAATTCCAGTCAGCAGCTTCACATGCTGCGCTATACCCTGACCGAGCAGCTCATCCATGGCATGGAAGTGAGCAATTTAGCTTACGATCTTGCGCGGGAACTTGGGTATGAGAAAGAAATCTGCTATGAGCTTGCAAAAGCGGGCGTTCTCCACGATATCGGAAAGATTGTACTGGAGAATTACGTAGAAGAACAGGATACGCTCATCGTTGAGGAGATGCGCTTTGTGCGGACCCATTCCACACTGGGCTATGAACTCCTGCAGGGACGCGGCTACTCCGATTTTGTGCTGGAGAGTATTCTGTATCACCATGAAAATTATGACGGAACCGGGTATCCGGCCAATCTGGCGGGAGAAAAGATTCCGTTTGGGGCGCGTATCTTACGCATCTGTGATGTGTACTGCGCGCTGACCTCCGACCGCCCGTACCGGAGTGCGTTTACGCGGAAACAGGCGATGGAGCTTATGACAGAAGAAGTCAAAAATTTCGATCTGAAAATGTTCCTGGCATTTCAGAGAGTGATCCACAGCGGCAGCCGGAAAGCGATCGAGCTTTCTGATGTCGATGAATTGATCCGGGAAATCATAAAGGAGAAAACAGAAAATGGCATTAAAAAAGAAACCGGTTACCGGAATGAAAGATATTTTACCGAAAGAAATGGCAATCCGTGACTACGTGATCCGTCTGATCAAGGAAACTTACGGAACCTTCGGCTTTACCTCCATGGAGACCCCATGCGTGGAGCACATCGAAAACCTGAACAGCAAACAGGGCGGCGAGAATGAGAAACTGATTTTCAAGATCTTAAAAAGAGGAGAGAAGCTGAAACTCGAGACCGCTGAGAAAGAAAACGATCTCGTAGACAGCGGCCTGCGTTATGACCTGACCGTTCCGCTCTGCCGTTACTATTCCAACAACGCAAACGAGCTTCCGTCCCCGTTCAAAGCACTTCAGATGGGAAATGTATGGCGTGCAGACCGTCCGCAGAGAGGAAGATACCGCCAGTTCATGCAGTGCGATATCGATATCCTCGGCGAGCCGACCAACCTCGCAGAGATTGAGCTGATCCTTGCTACCACCACACTGCTTGGAAAACTGGACTTCAAGAACTTTACGATCCGTATCAATGACCGCCGCATCTTAAAAGCAATGGCAGCCTACAGCGGATTCCCGGAGGAGTCCTATGACACCGTATTTATTATCCTCGATAAGATGGATAAAATCGGTCTTGAGGGCGTTGCCAAAGAGCTCGAGGAAGCCGGCTTTGCAAAAGAGTCCGTAGAGAAATACCTGAAAATGTTCGAGGAGATCACCCCGGATACCGCAGGCGTGGAATACTGCCGCGAGAAACTGGAGGGATTCCTTGACAAAGAGTACGCTGACGGCCTGAAGACCATCATCGACAGTGTCAATGCCGTGAAGACCGCAGAATTCAAGATCGCTTTCGATCCGACTCTGGTGCGCGGAATGTCCTACTACACAGGACCGATCTTCGAGATCGCTATGGATGAGTACGGCGGATCTGTCGGAGGCGGCGGACGCTACGATGAAATGATCGGAAAATTCACCGGAAACCAGACCTGCGCATGCGGATTCTCCATCGGATTTGAGCGTATCGTTATGCTGCTGCTCGAGAGAGATTACCAGATTCCGGGTGCTCAGAAGAAAAAAGCATATCTGATTGAGAAAAACATGCCGGCAGAAGGAATGCAGAAGATCATTCAGCAGGCGACAAAAGAGAGAAGTGAAGGCACGGCCATCAACATCGCCGTGATGAAGAAGAACAAGAAATTCCAGAAAGAGCAGCTTGCCAGCGAGGGCTACACTGAGATCGAAGAATTTTTTGTTGACAAAATGTAAGGAATATCCAATAATAGTAATCGCATGAAAAAACGATGTGCTGCGGATGCAGATTCTTTGTGTCCGCAGTTCCAAATAGGAGGAACAAGAAAATGGCTGAATCCATGAAAGGCCTGAAGAGAACCTGCCGCTGTGCGGAAGTCACAAAAGCAGATATCGGAAAAAAAGTAACCCTGATGGGCTGGGTACAGAAGAGCCGTAATAAAGGCGGAATTATTTTCGTCGATCTGCGCGACAGAAGCGGTATTATGCAGATCATCTTTGAGAACGGCCCGATCAGTGAGGAAGGTTTTGAGAAAGCAGCAAAACTGCGCAGCGAGTTCGTCATTGCCGTAGAAGGTGAAGTTATGGCCCGCTCCGGTGCTGTCAATGAAAATCTGGCAACAGGAGAGCTCGAAGTAAAGGCTGAGTCCTTACGCATTCTTTCCGCGGCAAACCCGAATTTAAAGACAGGTACCATCGAGATGAGAGCGAAATCCTTAAGAATCCTCTCCGAGTCCGAGGTACCGCCGTTCCCGATCGAGGAGGATTCCAAGACGAGAGAAGAGCTCCGTCTGAAATACCGTTACCTGGATCTGCGCCGCCCGGACATCCAGAGAAACCTGATCATGAGAAGCAAAGTGGCAATGCTCACCCGTGAGTTCATGTCCAAAGAAGGCTTCCTTGAGATCGAAACCCCGATGCTGACGAAATCCACACCGGAAGGCGCCAGAGATTACTTGGTACCGAGCCGTGTTCATCCAGGCAGCTTCTACGCACTGCCGCAGTCTCCGCAGCTGTTCAAACAGCTTCTGATGTGCTCCGGCTATGACCGTTATATCCAGATCGTAAAATGTTTCCGTGACGAGGACCTGCGTGCCGACCGTCAGCCGGAGTTCACCCAGATCGATATGGAGCTTGCTTTCGTTGATGTAGACGATGTTATCGATGTCAATGAGAGACTGCTGGCACACCTGTTCAAAGAGGTGCTTGGCGTTGAGGTACAGCTCCCGATTCAGAGAATGACCTGGAAAGAGGCCATGAACCGTTTCGGTTCCGACAAACCGGACCTGCGTTTCGGTATGGAGCTGGTTGATGTTTCCGAGACCGTAAAAGATACCGAGTTTGTTGTATTTAAGGGCGCACTGGAAAACGGCGGTTCTGTCCGCGGTATTAACGCAAAGGGACAGGGCGCAATGCCGAGAAAGAAAATCGACAAGCTCGTTGAGTTTGCGAAAGGTTACGGTGCAAAAGGTCTTGCATACATTGCAATCCATGAGGATGGAAGCTGGAAATCTTCCTTCTCCAAATTTATGACAGAGGAGCAGATGGAAGCCCTCATCAAAGCCATGGACGGACAGGCTGGAGACCTTCTTCTCTTCGCAGCAGACCGCAACAAGATTGTTTGGAACGTTCTTGGCGCACTTCGTCTGGAACTGGCAGAGCAGATGGGACTGCTCGACAAGAACGAGTACCGTTTCGTATGGATTACCGAGTTCCCGCTTCTGGAGTGGTCCGATGAGGAGAACCGTTTCACCGCAATGCATCACCCGTTCACCATGCCGATGGACGAGGATCTGCCGCTTCTGGACACCGATCCGGGTGCAGTTCGTGCAAAAGCTTACGATATCGTCCTGAACGGCACTGAGATCGGAGGAGGAAGCGTTCGTATTCACCAGAACGATGTGCAGGAGAAGATGTTTGAGATGCTTGGTTTCACAAAGGAACAGGCACATGAGCGATTTGGTTTCCTTCTGGATGCTTTCAAATACGGAGTTCCGCCTCACGCCGGACTGGCTTACGGACTGGATCGTCTCGTTATGCTGATGGCAAAAGAGGACAGCATCCGCGACGTCATCGCATTCCCGAAGGTAAAAGATGCTTCCTGTCTGATGACCGAGGCTCCGTCACCGGTTGACGCAGCACAGCTGGAAGAGCTTGGTCTTGAGGTTGAGCCGCAGGCTGAGGAAGAGACAACAGAAGAGTAAAGAAAATTTTGTAATTTACAGGACAGACAATTTTGCAGAAGTGCAGCGTTGTCTGTCCTTTTTTAGGTTTCACTCGATCGGTGTAAAGAAAAACTTAAGAAATTCTTCCACGTCTTCCCCGTTGTTTTGCTGGAAAAAAGTGCTACAATATGGTTTGTAAGAAAGATACGGAAACATCCACAGCAAGTGGAACACATAGAGAAAAAGACAAGGAGGGATCACGATGTTAGTTACATTAGTCATGCTGGCAACCTGTTTTGGTCTGCTCTGCGGAATTGGAATTTTATTTGGGATCGTCGGACTGCTGCTGAAATTTGGAGGAAAAGTCCTCGGCGCATGCGCCACTATTCTTCTCCCGATCGGCGTGATCTGGCTTGGATTTAAAATCGTGTTCGCCGTCGTTCCGCTTCTGTTCAAACTGGTCTGTGCAGCGCTGATCTGTTATCTCGTATACCGCATTCTGCGGGAGATGAAACTTGTAGCATAAAAAATAAAATCTAACAGATTCGAAAGAAAACCTGCTTTCCGTCATAAACACGGAGGCAGGTTTTTAATGACAAAAACAAAAATCTATTTTCAGAAAAAGCCAGTATTTGCTAAAAAAAGAGTAAGGAAAAAGTAAGAAAACAAAAAACAAAATGTGATACGATAGAACTAACTTGGGAAAGCAGAAAATTAATTTGTAAAATAGAAAAGTGGGAGGAAGCGTATGAAGAAAAAAGTAATCGCGATTGTGTGTGCAGTCGCAGTGCTGGCGGCAGCCGGAGGGGGAGTGACATGGCATTTCCTTGGAAACAGTACAAAAGAGGACGATAACGTCGTCTATGTCAATACTGTAAAAGCCCTGACCAATCTGGGAACCGGAAATGGAATGGAAAACCGCTATGCCGGTGTTGTGGAGTCGGAAAATACCTGGAAGGTAGAGAAAAACAGCGAGAAAAAGGTAAAGGAAGTTTATGTGGAAGTCGGTCAGGAGGTTCAGGTCGGAACACCGCTGTTCTCCTACGATACCGAGAAATTCCAGAGTGACCTCGAGCAGGCGCAGCTGGATCTGGAACGTATAAACAATGAACTTTCAAGTATGAATACCAATATCGACCAGCTTTACAAAGACAAAAAGCAGGCATCAAAAGACCAGCAGGCAAGCATCACACTGGAAATTCAGGAAGCGGAGCTGGATTTAAAGAAAAAAGAATATGAAGGAAAATCAAAACAGGCGGAGATTGATAAATTAAACGATAACATCACCAATGCGACCGTGATCAGCGAAATCGCCGGTGTTGTAAAATCAATCAACAACGATGACAGCAGCGCCGGCGCTTACTCCGGTGACAACTCCGACAATTCCTTCCTGACCGTTCTTGCAACGGGAGATTTCCGTGTAAAAGGCCAGATCAATGAACAGAATATGAGCGACGGTTCGATTACCGAAGGAAGCCAGGTGATCGTGCATTCTCGTGTAGATGAGAATCAGACCTGGACCGGAACCGTGACAAAGATTGATCGGGAAAATGCAAAGACCGGCAATAACAACATGTACAGCAGTTCCGGCGATGGCATGACACAGTCGAGCTCCTATCCGTTCTATGTACAGCTTGCCGGAACGAATGGTCTGATGCTCGGCCAGCACGTTTACGTAGAGCCGGATGTCGGCCAGCAGGAAGTCAAAACAGGAATCTGGCTGTCTGACTCCTTTATCAACGATGTCGACAGCAATCCTTACGTCTGGGCCGATAATGGAAAAGGCAAACTGGAAAAACGAAGCGTAACGCTTGGAACGTACGATGAAAACATGATGGAATATCAGATCACCGACGGCCTTGCAGAAGATGATGCAATCACCTTCCCGGAGGACGGTCTGGAAGAAGGGATGAAGACCGTAGTCAGCACCGACGGATCACTGGGACAGAGCAATCCGGCCGGCGGCGAGGATGACGGTATGCTTGACAACGACGATGGAATGGTCGACGACGGTATGAAGCAGGATGAAAACGGCATGGTTGACAATACCATGGACGGCGCAGAGTACAGCGGTGAGGAAGATACAACGAACGTGATCGGCGGCGCCGACAATGGTGAGGCAGAACCGGCAGACACACAGGAAGCCGGATCAGCAGATGACGGGGAGGTGCAGCCGTGATTCTGGAATTAGAGAATATCTGTAAAGAATATATGCAGGGCAAAATCCCGGTCCCGGTTCTGAAAAACATCGACTTCTCCATGGAAGAAGGCGAGTACGTTGCGATCATGGGTCCTTCCGGTTCCGGAAAAACAACACTGATGAATATTGTCGGCTGCCTCGACCAGGCGACGAGCGGACGGTTGATCCTCGACGGACAGGACATCAGCAAATGCAGTGACAATCAGATGTCGGACATCCGCCTGCAGAAAATCGGCTTTGTCTTCCAGAACTTCCAACTCCTTGGAAGACAGAGCGCAATGGAAAATGTATGCCTGCCGTTGACGTACGCGGGCGTGCCGAAAAAAGAGAGAAGAGAGCGGGCAGCGATTGCCCTCGAGCGGGTGGGGCTCGGCGACCGTATGAGTTTCAAACCGACCCAGCTCTCCGGCGGACAGAAACAGCGTGTGGCGATTGCAAGAGCGATCGTCAACCATCCGAAAATTCTGCTGGCTGATGAGCCGACCGGAGCGCTTGACTCCCATTCCGGCGAGCAGGTCATGGAGCTGTTCCAGAGCCTGAACGACGAGGGCGTCAGCATCTTGATGATTACGCATGACGCGGAGATCGCATCGATGGCACAGCGCACCGTGGAAATCCGCGACGGAATGATGAAATCGAAGGAGGTGGCCGAAACATGAAAAAAGGAAAAGCCGCAAAGAAAGTCGTGATTGCAGTTGTGACCGCAGTTGCCGTGGGCGGTGTCAGTGTCGGCGGTTATTACGGCATCCGCCAGGCGCAGAAGACGACCGTAAAAGTGTATCCGGTCAGTGACTTTACGAGTGGTTACTGGGAAGACAGCATGAATATGGAAGGCCAGATCACCTCGACGGCTTCCCAGAACATCTATCTTTCAGACAGCCAGACCATTTCCCAGGTTCTCGTCAAAGAGGGCGATGTGGTAAATGCCGGAGACACGCTGATGACATACGATACCAGCATGATCGAGCTGGATCTGGAAACGCAGCAGTTACAGCTTGCACAGACAAAGCTGAAAATCCAGCAGAGTGAAAAAGAACTGGAAAAGCTGAAAAAGACAAAACCGGTAGCGGATACGCCGCTGGATCCGGTGGAGCCGGATTTCCCGGATTTTCCAGATGAACCCATCGATCCGGATTTCCCGGACGAACCGATTCCGACCCCAGAACCGGAGCCGACGTACGAGGATGCTGTTCTGTACAGCAGTACGAATAAGCTTGTATTTGGTTCCAAACCATACAAAGGAGAAGGAACGCAGGAAGACCCATACACCTATCTCTGCGCACCGGGGACAGTCCTGACAGGCGGATTCCTGAATCAGATGGCAGGATACGCGGATGAAAAGGGAACGAAAAAAGAAGAGGACAGCGAAGGATACTGGTTTCGCCTGGAGATTCATGAGGAAAACAAAGCCGCAGAGGCGCTGGAAACCGTGTGGGAGCAGGATGGAACGAAGATTGCGAAAGCATACGAGACTTCGTATGAAGCAGTCCTGAGTCTGAAAGAATCCGAATCGGCGGATGCACCGGAAATAAAAATTACCACGCCGATTGCAAATACAGAGGTTGCAGAGGGCGGCGAGCTGAAGCTGAAAATCGGAATCAATGAGAAGAAAGATACCGAAGAGAAGCCGGATGAGAAAGCCGACGATAAAACGGATGATAGAACCGAGAGTCCGTCCGAGGACGATGTGACACAGCCGGGTGAAGCCGGAAATGGAAGCGGTGAGGCAGACGATTCCACGGAAAACACCGAAACGGATGGCACTTACACATACGTCTGGAAACACAACGGAAAGACAATCGACGGAGATTTTAAGGATACTTACACAAAAGAAAACATCACAAAAGAGGATGCCGGAATCTATATAGTAGAAGTGACAGCGAAAAATGACAAGGGTACTTCCATGGCAGTCAGCACTGCAAATGTGGCGGTAAAAGAAGGAACGATTACCCCGACACCAAGTGTAACTCCGACCCCGAGCGTTACGCCGGGACCGAGTGTAACTCCAGAGCCGACCGTCAGCCCGGAACCAAGTACAACACCGATTCCGACCACAGAGCCGGTTCCAACAGAAACTCCGGTGCCGAGCGAGACCCCAGTTCCGACGGAAACGCCGACGCCGACCGAAGCCCCGGCAGAACCGGAAGCGGAACCGCAGAGCGAAGATGCACCGGAAGCAGTGCAGACGACAGCAAAAACCGTATTCTACGGTGAAAAAGCATCGGTACAGTCCCTCTTTACATCATCCACAGGAAGCAGCGCAAATAACAATACTTCTTCCGGTGATGATACCCAGATGACCTACACAAAAGATGAGTTGAAAAAAGCCATCAGCAAAAAAGAAAGCCAGATCCGTGATCTGAAGCTGGATCAGAAGGAAGAGGAACTCAAAGTCAAAAATACGCAGAAATCCCTGGATTCCCAGACCGTAAAAGCGACGATCAGCGGTGTGGTAAAGAAGGTTGGAAATGCAGAAAACCCGTCCAACGACGGAAGCGCCTTTATCCAGGTCAGTGGAAACGAAGGTCTGTACGTGCGCGGCTACTTAAGCGAGACGTATCTCGATCAGGTAAAAGTCGGCGATGAACTCAACGTGACTTCTTGGTCTTCGGGTGCTTTTGCAGCGGCAACCGTAACCGAGATTTCTCCGTACCCGACAACAAGCTACATGTCGTACAGCGAGACACCAGCCTCCTTCTATCCGTTCACAGCCGTTATCCCGGAAGGCGGAGAAGGTTTTGAAAACGGTGACTGGATCGAGATTGCAATCACTGTCGGAAACGATGTAGAAAACGGCAACGGCCTGTACGTCAGCAAAGAATTCATCCGCGAGGAAAACGGACAGAAATTCGTTTATATCCGGGATGAAAATGATAAATTAAAGAAACAGAATGTGGTAACCGGAAAACTTCTGTGGGGCAGTTATTACGAAGTGAAGAGCGGTCTTTCCGAAGAGGATTACATTGCATTTCCGTACGGCAAAACCGTGGTGGAAGGCGCAGACACGAAGGAATCCAGTTCATCGGATTATTACAACAGTTAAGGAGGCGCATTATGTTAGAAAATGTAAGACTTTCCTTTCAGGGAATCTGGTCACACAAAATGCGTTCCTTCCTGACGATGCTGGGTATTATCATCGGAATTGCGTCGATCATCTCAATTGTCTCCACGATCAAGGGAACGAATGAGCAGATCAAACAGAACCTGATCGGAGCCGGAAACAACAACGTGACCGTCAGTTTAAAGCAGGGCGACGGCGATTACTGGATGGACAACGGACTGCCAAGCGGCGTGTCGAAACTGTCCGATGATCAGAAAAAGCGGATCCGCGAGCAGGATCAGGTGGAAAATGCATCGTTTTACACCGAAAGAACGTATGTGAGCGGCATCGCAAAAGGAAACACAACACTGGACAGTGCGAAGGCGCTTGGCGTGGATGAAAATTATCTGTCGACGTGCGGATATCAGATTTATCAGGGACGCGGCTTTGTGGAGAGCGATTTCTCGAAGACCCACAAAGTTGTCCTCCTCGACGATACCGCAGTGCTGACACTCTTCCCGGATGAGTCGCCGGTCGGCAAAACGATCGAGATCATGGGAGAGCCGTTCACGGTGATCGGCGTGATCAAAAAAGCCGATTCGTTCCAGCCGGTCATCAATTCCAGAGATGACTACTATACGTACAATCAGGAATCTTATCCGCTGGTGCTGATGCCGGATGTCTGCTGGCCGATCGTATTCCAGTATGATGAACCGGAAAATGCCGTTGTGATGGCAAAAACGACTGAGGATATGAGCACGGTGGGAAAGACAACAGCGGATATCATGAACGAATCCGTGACCAATACAACTGATTCTCTTTCCTATCAGGCAGAGGATCTGCTGGAGAAAGCAAAGAGTCTGCAGGAGTTAGGCCAGAGCACGAACCAGCAGCTGATCTGGATCGCGAGCATTTCGCTTCTGGTCGGCGGTATCGGTGTTATGAATATTATGCTGGTATCTGTAACGGAACGTACAAGCGAGATCGGCCTGAAAAAGGCGATCGGAGCAAGAAAACGCAGAATTCTGTTCCAGTTCCTGACCGAGGCGGCGGTGCTCACCAGCATCGGCGGACTGCTCGGCGTGCTGGGCGGCATCATCATGGCGCAGGTGATCTCGAGAGTATCACAGACGCCTGTGGCAATCAGCATTCCGGCGATCATCTTCTCCGTGGTATTCTCCATGGTGATCGGTATCGTATTCGGACTGCTGCCGTCGGTAAAAGCAGCAAATCTGAATCCGATCGATGCGCTGCGAAGAGAATAGAACAAAAAAGAGTTGAAAAATCCGTGCGGGCACAGCGTAGGTGCTGGATCCGTGCGGATTTTTTGTGCGGCGTGTGCGGATGAAACTTAAGATCTTTACTTTTTGCGGAAAGTCGGTTATACTGGAAAATAAGCGCAATTTGCGGCACAGCAAAGAGGCATTCGAGTTTCGGATTCGGTATGTTTATGAAAATATAAGAAAGATTCAAAGACATTTCACATTCGTTTATGGTATAATCAAACAAGAGTATGACCAACGAAAAGGAGTATACGCGAATGAATATTTTGTTTTTTATCACACCGAAAAGTGAAACGGCTTATCTGTATGACGACTGCTCACTTCGGCAGGCCATCGAGAAGATCGAATATCATAAATACACGGCGGTTCCGGTACTGAACAAAAAGGGCTGCTATGTGGGAACACTGACGGAAGGAGATCTGCTCCGCATCATAAAAGAACGGTATCTTCTGAATTACCATGAAGCAGAGGATATCCCGCTCTGGCAGGTTCCGAAACGGTGGAATTATGAATCCGTCAACATCAACAGCAACATCGAGGACCTGATCGAGATGTCCATGCGGCAGAATTTCGTTCCAGTTGTGGATGACGAGGGAATCTTCATCGGCATCATCCGAAGAAGAGATATCATCCAGTACTGTTATCAGAAAAGCGGCATCAAAGAAGAGGAAGAAGCCCGGCGCAGCGCGCGGAAACAAAACGCAGAACAGATGATTCTGCAGTAAAGAAGAAAATGAGGGAAACATTATGAAAAAACTGATCGATCTTATCCAGGAAGAGCTGGTAAAAGCCTTTACCGCTGCGGAGATGGACCCGTCCTATGCAAGGGTTTCCGTTTCCAACCGCCCGGATCTGTGCGAATACCAGTGCAACGGCGCAATGGCAGCTGCAAAAGCATACCACAAAGCACCGATCCAGCTGGCTGAAGCAGTTGTAGAAAAAGTGACCGATCACAGCGTGATCGGTGAAATTGAAGCCGTAAAACCGGGATTCATCAACCTGAAAATCAACCCGGAATTTCTGGCAGATTATCTTTCCAAAATGCAGAACGATGAAGAGCTTTCTGTAGAGAAAGCAAAAAATCCGAAAACCATCATCGTAGATTACGGCGGAGCAAACGTGGCAAAACCGCTTCACGTCGGCCATCTCCGTTCTGCGATCATCGGCGAGAGCATCAAGCGTATGGGACGCTTCATGGGCCACAACATGATCGGTGACGTTCATCTTGGAGACTGGGGTCTGCAGATGGGACTGATCATCACCGAGCTGCAGGAGCGCCATCCGGAGCTTGTTTATTTTGATGAGTCCTTTACGGGAGAGTACCCGGAGGAAGCACCGTTTACGATCAGCGAGCTCGAGGAGATTTATCCTTGCGCAAGCGGCAAATCAAAAGAGGACGAGGACTATAAGAAACGTGCACTCGAGGCAACGAGAGAGCTGCAGCAGGGCAGAAGAGGATATCGTGCGATCTGGAAACACATTATGAACGTTTCTGTTGCCGATCTGAAAAAGAACTATGGAAACCTCGACGTTCATTTCGATCTGTGGATGGGTGAGTCCGATGCACAGGAGTACATTCCGGACATGGTAGATTACCTGAAAGACAATGGTTATGCACATTATGACCAGGGCGCACTCGTTGTTGATGTCAAAGAAGAGACAGACACAAAAGAGATCCCGCCGTGCATGATCTTAAAATCCGATGGAGCAGCTCTGTATGATACGACAGACCTGGCAACCATCATCCAGCGTATGAAACTGTACAAGCCGGACGAGATCTGCTATCTGGCAGACAAACGTCAGGAGCTTCACTTCGTACAGTGTTTCCGCTGTGCAAGAAAAGCAAAACTGGTGAATGATGATACCGTTCTTTCCTTTATCGGCTTTGGTACCATGAACGGAAAAGACGGAAAACCGTTCAAGACCCGTGAGGGCGGCGTTATGCGTCTGGAGCGTCTGATCGGCGAGATCAACGATGAGATGTATCAGAAGATCGTGGAGAACCGCAGCGTAAAAGATACGGATGCAAGAGGAACGGCACAGATTGTCGGACTGTCTGCTATTAAATACGGTGACCTGTCCAACCAGGCATCGAAAGATTATGTATTCGATGTTGAGAGATTTACTTCCTTCGAGGGAAACACCGGTCCGTACATCCTGTACACGATCGTTCGTACAAAATCCATCCTCGGAAAATATAAAGAAGAGGGAAATGAACTGAAGAAAGGCGCACTTCTGGCACCGAAGAGCGACAGCGAGAAAGCTCTGATGCTTTCCGTATCCCGTTTCAACGGCGTTGTGGAGAACGCATTCGAGGAGAAAGCACCGCATAAGATCTGTGCTTATATCTACGAGCTTGCAAACGAGTTCAACCATTTCTACCACGAGACCAAGATCTTAAGTGAGCAGGATGAGGCAAGAAAAGCATCTTACCTGGCACTGCTGGATCTTGTCCGCGAGGTACTTGAGACCTGCATCGACCTGCTGGGATTCTCGGCACCGGAACGGATGTAAGATTCGTCAAGAGGGAAAAAATAGATAAAAAACAGGCGATTTTTTTGGCAGCCGTCGGCTTCTGTAGTTCTTGCAGAAACGGCGGCTGTTGTGTTATACTTACATCACGATTTTTCATCCGCTTGGACATTTGTCCTAAAAAATCGATTCTATATTACTCTATCGAAGAGCCATTCGGCTCAATTTATATCCATGTACAAAAACAGAATATCGGACTGACAAACACTTTGACGTAAAAAGAGGAGGCGGGATCATTGGAAAAGTAGAACTTCCGGGAGGGAAGTATCGCCTGCTGTCAGTGCTCGGAAGAGGGGCAACGTCTGTCGTTTATCTTGCAGAGAAAACTGGATCCGGAAAGCGGTATGCAGTCAAGGTAAGTATATGTGACAGGGAAAAACTGCGCCGGGAAGCGTTTCTTTTACAGAAGTTTTCATATCCCGGGATTCCCTGTGCGGTGGAACTTCTGGAAAGTGGGACAAAAAGCTTTCTGGTGATGGAAGCTGTAAACGGAAAATCTATCGGACAGCGTATGCGTAAGGGAGAACGGTTTTCCAGCCGGGAAATTCTGAAAACGGGAATTGCCCTGAGCGGGATTCTCTGTTATCTCCATGCACAGAACCCGCCGGTTTTCTACCGGGATCTGAAGCCGGACAACGTGATGATAACAGAGCGTGGTGAAATATACCTTGTGGATTTCGGTGCAGCCGGAACAGAAGAAACGGGTGTGGAAGTCCGTTATGGAACCCGCGGTTATGCAGCGCCGGAGCAGTATGACGGGAAGTGTGACGCCCGTTCCGATCTTTATGCACTCGGCGCACTGCTTGCGGCAATGGCGAAGCATGCGAAAAAGCGGCAGAAAAGAGGACTCTGGCGGGTGATGGAAAAGTGTATGCAGAAAAAGCCGGAGGAGCGGTATGCGTCTGCCAGAGAAGTCAAAAAGGCACTGCGGCGGCTGGAAAGAAAGCAAAAAGGCAGGAAGACTCTGCGGATCTTTGCAGTTTTTGCTTTTCTGACAGGAGGAGCGGCTGCAGTTGCCAGCAGGATGCCATGGGGTCAGTTTCCGGCGGCAGACGAATGGGAGGAGCAGGGCGATCTCTGGTTCTGCGGAAATCCGGTGGAAGAAGGCAGTCTGCCGAACTACCAGAAAGCGCGGGAAGCGTTCTTAAAGGCAGACCATCTCAGTCAGGCGGGGCGTGTGGAGCAGGAACTTGTGGAATACTGTCTGGCAGATGATGCGGCAAGGGAAAAAATGCAGATGGAGCCATTGCTGGCTGAATTTTATGATGACACGCAGCAGGAGCCGGAAAAAGAAAAACGCTGCCGCAGATATCTTGCTGTTGCAGGAATGTATTTCAGTTTTTCCGAAGAACTGGCGCGTGAAAATGACATAGACGCCATGCGGAAAGGAATCGAAGTGCTGGAAAAGGCCGCAGGCGAGAATATGGAGGGGAAGTGGGAGGCGGTTATCTGGCAGAGACTGGCGGATGCGTGCTATCTTGGCGGAAAATCTGGGGATGGGGAAAGAGAACAGGACTGGTGCCAGGAGAGCTTTCTCTATTACGAACGGCTTCTGTGCAGCAGACAGGATGGAAACCGGCGGAAAAATCTGCTCAGGGCCGCAGAGCTGGCACTGCAGTTCGACATGCAGGAAAAAGCAGAACAGTACCTCAACGAGGCAGCAGAAATTCCGGGAATGGAGGAGGACATTTTTTATCAGCAGATCAGAAAAAGATGGGAGGAAGCAGGATGAGAAAAAAGACCATATGCGCAATGATGACAGGATTCCTGGCCGTCCAGGGAATCGAAGTCCATGCGGAGACACAGCAGACGACAGGCGAGGCCGCAAGTGCGGTGGAAAGCGTGGAATTAGAAGCTGAAATCATCGGGAACAGTGATGTGACAGATGCAGACGGGAAAGCCGGACCGGAGGAACTGCTGCCGGACGAAAAGTCAGAAGAAGAACCGCCTATAGAAGAGAAACCAGAGCAGGAACCAGAGCCGCCGGAAGAGAAAACAGATCCGGCAGAGACCGGAAAGAAAGAGACAGAAGAAGAAAAAATGCTTCCCCCGACGGTAATTCCGGATCCGGAGAAAGAACCAGCGGAAAGGTGGGAAGAAGAGGAGGAAGAAATTTCGGAGGATTCAGAATCGGGGAAGCCAGAAGAATTGCCGGAGGCAGGAGATATGGGTTCCGGGGAATCGGAATCAGAGGAAGAATGTGAAGAAACAGATACAAAAGAATCAGAGACAGAAGAGTCAGATTCGGAGAGAACGGATTTTGGAGAAATGGACACAGAAAAACCAGATTATGAAGATACAGGTTCAGAAAAATCCGGAACGGAAAATTTGATGCCAGAAGATCCGGAACCGGAAAAGCCTGATATGGAAGAAACGAAGCAGGAATCTCCGTCAACCGAAAAAGAGTCAGAAAATCAAACCTCGGAAACAAAAGCACCAGAAAAAGAGGAGCCTACCGTAATGCCAGATGCCGGAAAGTCAAACACAGAAAAGCAGGAACAAACGGAGCCCGGGCAATCGTCTCCGGAGAAAGAAGAACTCAAAACAGACGAACAGCTGCCCGTTGCTGCAGCCACGCCCGAGGAGGTGACCCAAGATCCAGATGATACTCCGCTACAAACAGAAGAAAGCAGTCCTCCGCCTGCCGAAACTCCATCTGAGAGTGCCGGGGAGGAGCCATCTCAAATACCGCCGCAGATCATCGCCGATTTCATATTATCACAGATAGCAGACGAAGATTTCGAAGCGCCGAACCCCCTGATTATCCGCCCGGCCGACACCAGCGTCGAAATAGATCCCGGTTATACCCCGGAAATTCTGCTCGAGGGAGCCGCCGACACGGCTGAAATTCTTTCCTGCATGGTAAATGGCTCCGAAGCCGAATACGAATGGAAAGAAAACAAAATCTGTCTGAAAGCCGAGAGCCTTTCCGAAGGCTACAACCGCATCACTGTAAAAGTGCGTGGCGCAGACGGCATTGTACGAACCATGAAACCGTGGGAAGTCAACGTGAAACCAAAAACTTCCACACTTGTCAGCCAAAGAACCAGCCAGAAACCAAAAGGAACCCGCCTCTTGCAGTCCTTAAGGCGCCTCTGGAACCTGATTCGTGCCATTGCCGAAATTCAGAATCAGACCACCCGCTATCTGCGTGCACTCTGCAGAAAATAGCCTGATCCGGTTTTGTTTGTATTTCTAATTTCGATATGCTAGAATAAAAGACATGTCATACGATAAAAAAGTAAAAGAGGAAATAAGAGTATGTCAGATATGATATTATTTGATCTGGACGGAACCCTGACCGATTCCGGTCCTGGAATTACAAGATGCGTACAGTATGCGCTGGCATCCTTTGGCATCGAAGAGCCGGATCTGGAAAAACTGAACTGTTACGTGGGGCCGCCGCTTCTGGAATCTTTCATGAATTTTGCAGGCCTTGGCTGCGAAGAAGCACAGCAGGCCATCACAAAATACCGGGAGCGGTACGAGGCAGAGGGCATTTTTGAAAATGAAGTATACGAGGGAATCCCGGAGGTTCTGGCGTATCTGAAAGAGAAGGGAAAAATTCTGGCGGTAGCATCGTCCAAACCGGAAAAATACGTGGAGCAGATCCTGGAGCATTTCGAAATCAGAAAGTATTTTACCGTAGTAACCGGTTCAGAAATGAACGAAACCAGAACCGATAAAGGAGAAGTCATCGCAGAGACGCTGCGCCGACTCGGAGCAGAAGACAGCCGTTCCGACGTGGTGATGGTTGGTGACAGAAGCTATGACGTAATCGGGGCAAGAGAAAACGGACTGCTCTGTGTCGGCGTATCGTATGGGTACGGCGGAAGAGAAGAACTCGAGGCAGCAGGTGCCGCAAAGGTATGTGATACACCGGAAGAACTGAAACTGCTGGCGGAGGATCCGAAAGAAGAGAAGAAAAGACGCGACCGCATCAAAAAAATGAAGCCGGAGCGTATCCCGTGGCTGACAAGAGGAGAAAGTGGAACAGGAATCTTTGCGCCGAAAGAGAAAAAAGCAGAGAATATAAAAGAAAAAAGGACAGCGAAAACAGAGCCAAAAACGGAGGAAATCGTAATTCCTATCCAGCGGAAGCTATGGCGTCTTTTAAAACCGCTTCTGACGTACGAACTGTTTCTGATCGGAGCAACCGTACTTCTGGCGCTGATCCTGATGACGTTTACGACCGGCGGTTATCTGGAAGAGCGTATGCACGCGACATCCGTTCTTGCATCAGCAATCGGCAGTCTGGCGGCGATCCCGGTTCTCTGGAAACAGTACAAAAAAGATGAAGGCATGTTCCCGAAACCGGAAAAACGGTGGAGTGCGGCAGAGGCAGCCGCCTGTATTCTGCTGGTTATGACCTTCGGCCATCTCCTGAATACTGTAATGAACGTGACCGGCTTTACCAGAATCTTTTCCGGCTATCAGGACATGGCATCAAAGATTTATGAAGGACAGAACCCGCTGCTTCTGATCCTGTCCGTCGGTGTGCTGAGCGCGGCCGCAGAGGAAATTGTTTTCCGCGGCATGATTTACCGCAGGGCAAAAGATTTCTGGGGAACCGGCTGGGGCATCGCAGCATCATGTCTGCTGTTCGGTGCATATCACGGCAATGTGACGCAGTTTGTCTATGCAGCCGTGGTAAGTGTGCTTCTGATCCTTATTTATGAGCGGTGCGGAACACTCCTTGCCCCGGTTCTTGCGCACATGGCAGAAAATATCTGGGGACTTTACCGGAGCCAGTTCGTATCCTGGATGACCCAAAAAGCGCCGGCAGGTGCATGGATGTTCATCTTTTTGGAAGCGGTAATCTGCGCCGGAACATTCTGGTATCTGTTTTTAAAGGATAAACAGGGAAAAACACAAAAATAACAGAAAAAAACCGCAGAATCCGCGAAAAAAATGCTTGTCATGAAAAAAACTCTGTGATACAATCTTACTGTTGCACAATAAGCACCCATGCGGTACCAAGGATGGTGCCTGTTTTTTGAAAAACAGGTTCCAAGGTGAAAAAACATGGGGAAGAATAAAACCATAAGGAGATAAAACAATGAGCGTAATTTCAATGAAACAGTTACTGGAAGCCGGTGTTCATTTCGGACATCAGACAAGAAGATGGAACCCTAAAATGGCTCCTTATATCTACACAGAGAGAAATGGTATCTATATCATCGATCTTCAGAAGTCTGTAGGTATGGTTGATGATGCTTACAATGCAATCAAAGATATCGTTGCAGATGGTGGCACAATCCTTTTTGTTGGTACTAAGAAACAGGCACAGGATGCAATCAAAGCAGAAGCAGAACGTTGTGGTATGTACTATGTTAACCAGAGATGGTTAGGTGGTATGCTGACTAACTTCAAGACAATCGAAAGCAGAATCGCAAGACTCAAAGCAATCGAGAAGATGTCTGAAGACGGTACATTCGAAGTTCTTCCTAAGAAGGAAGTTATCGAACTGAAGAAAGAATGGGAGAAGCTTGAGAAGAACCTTGGCGGTATCAAGGATATGAAGAGAATCCCAGATGCAATCTTCATCGTAGATCCTAAGAAGGAAAGAATCTGTGTACAGGAAGCACACATCCTTGGTATTCCACTGATCGGTATCGCAGATACAAACTGTGACCCAGAAGAACTGGATTACGTTATCCCAGGTAACGATGATGCTATCAGAGCAGTTAAACTGATCGTTTCCAAAATGGCAGATGCTGTTATCGAAGCAAAACAGGGTGCAGATGCTGAAACAACTGAAGCAGAAGCAGCTGAAGCTGATGCAGAATAATTATAGAGACTGATTTGTTCGTTGAATAAATAGTTCAGGCTGTCTCGGGGCCGGATAAGCTTTGAGACAGCTTTTTAAACTAAATGATATTATTTTTATATATTATATGAATAACGGAGGAATAGAATCATGGCAATTACCGCAGCAATGGTAAAAGAATTAAGAGAAATGACAGGCGCAGGCATGATGGACTGCAAGAAAGCACTGAACGAAGTAGACGGCGATATGGACAAAGCTGTAGAATTCCTTAGAGAAAAAGGTCTTGCAGCAGCAGCTAAGAAAGCATCCAGAATCGCAGCAGAAGGTATCGTAGCAACACTTGTTTCCGATGACAAGAAATCCGCTGCTATCGTTGAAGTTAATGCTGAAACAGACTTCGTTGCTAAGAATGAAGTATTCCAGTCATACGTTGCACGTGTAGCTGCACAGGTACTGGCTTCCAACAACACAACAATGGAAGCATTCATGGCTGAACCATGGATCGATGATGCTTCTTTCACAGTAGAACAGGAACTTTCCCAGATGGTTGCTAAGATTGGTGAGAAACTGAGCATCAGAAGATTTGAGAAAGTGACAAACGAAAACGGTGTTATCGCTTCTTACATCCACGCAGGCGGTAAGATTGGCGTTCTGGTTAACATGGATACAACAGCATCCGCTGAAGCAGTTGAAGAATGCGGCAAGAATGTTTGTATGCAGGTTGCAGCTCTTAAGCCTCAGTTCACAAACCGTAACGAAGTAAGTGCAGAGCATATCGCACACGAGAAAGAAATCCTTCTTGCTCAGATCATGAACGATCCTAAGGAATCTCAGAAACCAGCTAAGGTTATCGATGGTATCGTAACAGGTCGTATCAACAAAGAATTAAAGGAAATCTGCCTTCTTGATCAGGTTTATGTTAAAGCTGAAGACGGTAAACAGTCCGTTGGCAAATATGTTGAATCTGTAGCTAAAGAAGTTGGTGCACCTATCGCTGTTAAATCTTTCGTACGTTTCGAGACAGGTGAAGGTATGGAAAAACGTGAAGACGATTTTGCAGCTGAGGTTGCTAAACAGATGGGCAATTAAGCAAAGTTTTCAATCTGAAATTTAATTAGAGTTTTAT
>OHAU01001494.1_pt1 | contig 26819 bp, 16 predicted proteins | sample 1577181 | NCBI WGS metagenome assembly OHAU01 (sample SAMEA3541472, study PRJEB24748) | human gut metagenome | biome: human gut; feature: human-associated habitat; material: faeces | place: China | collected 2012 | reverse complement strand
TTACTACTCACCACTTGCAGAAGTGGGAGTCTCAACTCAGACTGAGATAAACTTTTTTAGCGATGTCTACGTGCCCGCGCCTTATATTTCTTCTCCCCAAAGATCCAAAACAATATCAGCGCAATCAGCGTTCCAATGATCATTCCCACAATCACATCACTCGGATAATGCACTCCAACATACAATCTCGATAATGATATCGCAAACGCAAGAATCAACGCCGGCACCCCGATTCCGCGATGACAGCTTTTATAGATCACCACCGCTGACGCGAAGGATGCGGATGCATGTCCGGACGGGAAGGACCAGTCTTTTTGTGCCGGGATCAGGCATTGCAATCCCTGCACGACTTCGTAAGGGCGAACACGCGCCACATAATTTTTCAACAGGAAATTTGTCACACACAGAGAACCAAGCAGCGCCAACAGGGACAAAATCCCCGCACGTCTGGTTTTCTTTGGAAACAGTAAAATGACAGATAACACAATCCAGAAAATTCCGGCATTTCCAAGATTCGTGACAGCGATCACGATCGGATTCAACGTTTCCGAACGCAAATGGTTTTGAATAAAAAGCAACAGCTGCCCATCCCATATATTTAGTTGTTGAAGAATCGTATCTAATATCGCCATTCTACTCCATTTCCTTCCTATCGTATTTCACAAAATTTTATAAAAGAAATCCCACTGTATGAGCATCATAAATGATCTGCAGTGGGACTCCCCGGAACAAAAATGCTCCTGATATCGTTGTTTCTCACCATTAAGGTGAAAGTTATGTTTTCTCTCGTATCTTAATTAGAATTTGAATATTGCTACTCCATATGGCGGAAGTTCATATGCAAAGGAATACGGTCTGCCGTCACACTCTGATTTCTCAGCCTGGTAAACGGTTGGTCGCTCTGTACCTTCGCCGCCGAATTTCGCATCATCACTGTTCAGTAATAAGGTGTATTTTTTCTTTTTCGGTACGCCCACACGATAATCCGGACGTGCCATCGGTGTAAAGTTGCATACAAACAGTAAGCTGTTTCTTCTGGATTTGCTGTGACGCACAAAACTGAAAATGCTTCGATATCCGTCATTTGGATTGATCCACTCAAATCCTTCCGGATGATCATCCAGCTCATACATTGCCGGATATTTTTTGTAAATCGTCAGCAGTTCTTTTACAAATGACTGTAAGTGACTGTGTTTTTCATCTTCCAGAAGATCCCAGTCAAGTTCGCGTTTCTCACTCCACTCTCGCAACTGTCCGAAATCCTGTCCCATAAATAACAACTTCTTGCCCGGATGCCCCATCATGAAGGAATATCCAACCATCAGGTTGCGGTATTTATCAATGCCAAGTCCCGGCATTTTGTTCAGCATGGAACATTTCAGATGAACCACCTCATCGTGAGAAAGTACCAGAATGTATTTCTCACTGTAGTTATAGCTCATGGCAAATGTCATCTTGTTGTGGTTATCTTTACGGAAATACGGATCCAGTTTCATGTAATCCAGGAAATCATGCATCCATCCCATATTCCATTTATAAGTAAAATTCAGACCGCCATCTTCGGCTTTTCCGGTTACCATCGGCCATGCGGTGGATTCTTCTGCGATCATCACTGCGCCCGGATTTCTGCCGCAAACCAGTGTATTTAAGTGACGGAAGAATTCGATTGCTTCCAGATTCTTATTCTCACCGTACTCGTTTGGTACCCACTGACCGGCTTCTTTTCCGTAATCCAGATACAGCATGGAAGCAACCGCATCCACACGAAGTCCGTCAATGTGATATTTTTCTACCCAGAGCAATGCGGAGTTTAACAGGAAGTTCTTGACCTCAGTTTTTCCATAGGCAAAAATCTTGGTGCCCCAGTCCGGATGCTCTCCTTTTCGCGGATCTGCGTACTCATACAGACAGGTTCCGTCAAACTCTGCCAGTCCATGTGCATCTCTTGGGAAATGCGCCGGAACCCAGTCAAGAATAACACCGATTTTATGTTTGTGCAGATAGTTTACCAGATATGCAAAGTCCTCCGGCGTTCCATAACGGGAAGTCGGTGCAAAGTATCCGGTTACCTGATAGCCCCAGGAACCATCAAACGGATACTCGGAAATTCCCATCAGCTCAACGTGAGTATATCCCATCTCTTTTACATATTTGGTCAGTTCCACTGCCAGTTCACGGTATGTATAGAATCCGGTGTCTTCATCATAACCCGCATGACGTTTCCAAGAACCCGGATGTACCTCATAAATGGACATCGGCTGACGGTATACCTCATCATCCTTGTGCTCAGCACGCGCCTGCATCCATTTCTCATCAGACCATTTCAGTTTGCTGATATCTGCCACCTTGGATGCTGTTCCCGGACGCATCTCCGCATAGTTTGCATACGGATCTGCCTTGTACAGTTTGCGTCCATCCTGAGTTTCAATGAGGTATTTATACATGTCACCGATCTTCACATTGCTGACAAACAGCTCATAAATGCCATTTGGCTCCAGTCGTTTCATCTCATGTGAAGTCTCATTCCAGTCATTGAATGAACCGATCACCCACACACGTTTTGCGTTCGGTGCCCAGACAGCAAAATTTACGCCCTGCCATCTGCCTTTTTTACAAGGATGTGCCCCAAGTTTCATATACATATCATAATGCACTCCTGCGCCAAACAGATACATATCATACTCAGAAATGTTCCCCATAATGTTTCTCCTCCTTAAAACCCTCTTTTATTTTCAAGATTTACGGATAAATCTTTTTCAGCGATTACTCAAAATCTTTTTCATGAAGAATCAGATAATCGTTTTCGTTATATTTCTTTGAGAAAATAGAACCAAATGCTTTTTTGATTCCGCTGCCTTCTGCTTTCTCAATGGCTTCATCCACAATGTCTTTTACCTCTGCCAGTGTGGTTGCGCGATCCAGCTTCTGGATATTGTTGATACGGTTATATAAAGCCAGAACGCCCATCTCATCAATGGTGCACTCCATCTCTTTTGCATAAGATTTACCAAAATCAACTAACTCATCAATCGTAAAAATCGGAATATCGATCTTTTCTGTAAATTTCTTAGTGAAGCCAAAATCAAGGTTCATAACTTTACGGATTCCTGCTCTGGTATCTTCCAGGATCACAACCATACCCTGTGTATTCTGTTCCATAACCTGAGACATGTAAGCTGCTGTTTCTGCTGTCAGCTGACCTGCCTTGTCTACGATCAGATATCCGCCCTCAATCTTCGGAATCAGCGCTGCAAAATCTTTGTGGTTCAGAGATTCTGCACTAATCTTGCCGATCTTCGCATCTTCATTTCCGATTTCTTTCTGAATTGCTTTGATCAGGCTTGTGGCAAATACGGTTTTACCACTTCCTTCCTCACCCTGGATCAGAATATTACCTGCCAGAGAAGTAACGGAATTGCCGATTCTTGTTTTTGCGCCTAACAGAACCTGACGGATCTGGTCTTCCATACCCGGTACTGGAAGGAAATAAGAGAATAATTCCTTCTGTTCCTCTGTCAGTTCTTTTTTGTCTTCCTCGATATCATCCGGCATCTGGATCTCCGGTAAAACACCGGTATTCTGAGATACGCCGGTCGGTGCTGTTCCGGTTACCGGAACTTCTACATTTGCATTTTCCACAAACATCTGTGTTGCCTGTGCCAGTACTTTTTCCAGTTCTTCATCCGGAACCGGCTCAACCACACTCAGTCGTTTTTCTTCTTTCGGTTCTTCCTCAGCTTCGGCTTCTTCCTCAGCTTCGGCTTCTTCCTCTGTCTCTGCTGTTTTTTCTGCACGTGCTGCCTTCAGATCCGGCATTTCTTTTGTTGTAGACAGATCTTCTTTTTCCTCTACCGGTGCTTCTTCTTCAACATCTTCCAGTTCTGCATCTGCTGCCTCTACAGACGGTTCAGCTGCTTCAACTACAGTCTCCTCATCAGCCGCTTTTTCTGTTTCCGGCTCAATCTGTGATTCTGTCTCTACAGTTTCTGCTGCTTCTTTTGTTTCTTCCGTCTCAGACTCTGCTTCTACAGCTTCTGCTGTTTCCTCTAAATCTTCTTTTGCTTCTGCTTTCTCAGATTCATCCGGAACCAGTGCTGCTGCAACGGTATCTTCCGGAACCGGGATTTCCTCTCCCGGAGTTGCTGATAAAATCGGGATCAGTGTTTTCAGACGTTCCATGATCTCACCGGCTTCCACCAGTGCATGCTCTTTGGAAATTTCCAGCTTCTTCTGTTCTGCGGCTGCGATTGCGATCTCAGCCGCATGTTTTGTCTTTTCCCATTCATCCAGAACTTCTTCAATGCTTGCCTGTGCGGATGCCGCTTTTTCCTCAATGGTATCCTCTTCTGCATTTTCTTCCTCAATGGCTTCTGACAATGTCTCCTCCGGCTTCGCTTCCGTTTCCGGCTCGTCTTTCTTATCGGATTCTTCTGCATTTTCAGCCATCAGTTTGTCAAATTCTTTCTTTAACCGCTCGTCGACCTGCTCATTGATCTTCTCTTTGTCAAACGTAAAGGTCTCCTCTGCCTCATGCTCACCGTTCAGATATGGAATGTCACCGACAATCTTCTTGATGTTCTCCATGGTATCTACCACGGTTTCTTTTTTGGTTGCTTCCATGATCTGCTTCATGCTCTTTGCAAGTTCTTCCTCCAGGTTGGAAGTATTAAACTTGCTTGCTGTAACCGTTGTCTCCGGTGTCTTTACCATCTCATGGATGACATTTTTGCGCTCCGGTGCTGCCGGAATGCTGATCTCCACCATTCCTTTTTTCTCACGGAACTGTTTGTATTTTTCCTCCTGTGCCGGAGTAAGCGGTTGATACAGACGTTTCAGATCTAACGCTTTCTCCACATATTCACCTTCACCAAACCAGAGAATCAGTTCGTCACAGGTCTCCACGCATTTATCACGCATATCTGCCTGTCCGTATAATGCAGCCAGCTCATATGCCCATTTTTCCGTATATTCATGCTCTTTCAATTCTTCCAGGATCGCGATACGGTCTGTCAGTGGCGCATCCTTCAGGCAGCTGATCTCATATGCCAGCACATAACGCATATTGTCTTTTGGTGCAATCTCAAGAAACTCGTTATAATATTCCTCAGCCTCATCAATCCTTTTTGCTTTGATAGACACTTCTGCCAGCTTGCTTACGATATTTCTTCCAATCGGAGAATGATCATATGCCTGCAGTAACACTTCCCTGCAGGCGTCATATTTCTCTGTTTTTTCGTAAATATCGCTCACCATACACAGTGTATTGCTGCTGCGCACCTTTTTCCAGTTAATGGTATCCGCCATCTCTGATGCTGTGGCGTAGTCACCTGCAGCCATCAGATTCTGAAGCTGCTCCAACTTTAACTTATACTCATACTTATCCACCGTTATTCACCTCATGTCTGTATTTTTTGTTTTATTCAAAAATTTACTTTTTTTCCTCTGTCTCCTCATATTTGCGGATCGACGCTTCCGGCTCCTCCGTGGCTTTCATCTTCACTTCATTTGTCACAGTATCCACCGTGTCAAGTTCGATATACTCATCGGTTCCTTCCGGCAATCGCCGCTTTTTCAACACATGCTCTACCACACGCTTGATAATATAGTACAGTACCGCAAAAATCGGTACACCAAATAACATACCAATGACGCCAAAACTTCCGCCAAACAACAGGATTGCAAAGATAACCCAGAACGGGCTCAGACCAGTCGTATTTCCAAGGATCTTCGGACCAATAACATTTCCGTCCACCTGCTGTAAAACAATGATGAAGATAATGAAATAAAGACCTTTCATCGGATCTACCAAAAAGATCAGGATCACACTTGGAATCGCGCCGATATACGGTCCAAAAAACGGGATGATATTCGTCACACCAACGATTACGCTGACCAGTGCCACATACGGCATACGCAAAATAGCCAGTCCAACAAAACAGATACAGCCAATGATCAGCGAATCAATAATCTTTCCGATGAAAAATCCACCAAACACATCATCTGCTTTTCGTATCACTTCCATGACCACATTTCCGTAACGTGGACGGAAGATCGCATAAATAATTTTCTTTAACTGACCAATGAATTTTTCTTTGGTCATTAACACATATACAGCAACAATAAAACCGATGATCACATTAAAGATTGCTCTTACGACGTTATAAACACCGGTTGTGATACTTGCAATAAAATCAGACTGCTGCAACACATTTTTGCGCAGCCAGTCTTCCAGATAAACCGATGCATCCGCAATGAACGTATCCAGCTTTCCTGATATAGCACTGTTCTGTTTGGTCAGACGATCCACCCATTTCGTTAGATTTTGGACTTTTTCACCCATACTCGTGACGATATCTTCAATACAAACTACCAGCCGTGGAATGATCAACCAGATCAGTACCACAATGATTGCCAAAAAGATCGCCATGGCAAAAGCTACCGACGCTGCCCGGATTTTCTGACACTGTTTGCGTGTCAGTTCTTTTGATTTTTGTCTGCTTCTTTTATATAAAAAACGTTCAAACCATTTCATGATCGGATTAAGCAGATATGCCACGATCACTCCTACTAAAATGGCCTGAAGACTCTGTAAAATCTTTTGGAAACCGGAAAATAATCCGTCAAATCGAAGTACCACAAAAAAGATTGCGATGCAGACCACAACTATCAAAATGACAGTCAGGCCAATCGCCAGATATGGTCGGATATCCAGATTTACTTTCTTTTTCTCCGGTTGTTTCTCAGTTGCAGTATGTTCTTTTTTTGTTTCTTCCTGCATGCTAAAATTGCCTTTCTAAAAATCTCCCAAACTCAATCGTGATAGCTGAAATAAGTATACCATACTTTTTCTGCACATAACAGAATTGTTCGCAAAAAAATCAAAAAGAATCCCGTTTCCAGGATTCTTTTCGTTTTTCTTTATCCGTTGTTTATACAATCTTAAGGATCTTTTTAATCTCTGTAATAATTGATCAGGCAGCCTTTCAGAATGATGGTTCTCTCATCCTCTGTCAGATCACCCATTTTCAGAGTAAACGGTTTTAATTCACCGTCTTTTACTACGTATGCTTCGATATCTGTCAGCTTGTCCTCGATGGCTTTGCGCACATTCGGTACAAACAGATAATCACCGTTTGCAAATGGGAGATCTCCTTCCGGAATCAGGAATGGAAGCATACCCCAGTTGATCAGGTTGGAACGATAACGTTTGGTTGCGTACTCGTTGGCAATGTTTGCCCATCCGCCTAATACTTTCTGGCAGGAAGCAGCCTGCTCTCTGGCAGAACCGTCACCCGGTTTTACTGCAAAAATCGTACTTCCGATACCGAAGTTCTCACAGTTCAGATCCGGGTATTTTGCCTTAATGGTCTCAATGACCGGTGCAAGCTCCGGAAGTGCCTCCGTCGGTTTCTCACCGGCGATTCTTGCTTTCTCTGCTTTCTGAACTTCTTTTGCCCGACCTACATATTCCGGATCCTTTCTGGACAGGGCGAACTCAGCCAGTGCCAGCGGATTGGAACGATAAGAAGATGTCTCACCGGACGGGATCAGCTCATCTGTTGTAGTAACCGGATCATGGATCTCAGATACCACTTTCAAAACCAGATTGTCTGTCAGTGCGCTCATTGCCGGCCAGTCTTTGATGTTTGGTCCGAATTTCAGTTCTTCGTTTGGATCAGCCACACCTTTGCTGTCAAATACACGGTTCTCATAAATTGTTTTATCAAAGAAATATTTCGGTCCTGTGTATTCTACATCCAGATCTGTAGCCGGTGTCAGATAACCTTTGTTTGCAGCGGTTGCAGCGATGGAACGTGCATCCATCAGTGCTACGGAAGCGATCTGTCCATTCTGCAGTTTGGAACCTTCACGGTTCGGGAAGTTTCTTGTTGTATGACGGATACTGAATCCGTTGTTATTCGGTGTATCACCGGCACCGAAACATGGTCCACAGAATGCAGTCTTCATAATTGCGCCTGTCTCCATGATCTTAGCTGCGGCACCATTTTTTACTAATTCCATGTAAACTGGCATACTTGCCGGATATACGCTTAAAGTAAACTCATCCGGTCCGATGCTCTTGCCATTCAGAATGTCAGCAGCGGCACAGATATTTTCAAATCCACCACCGGCACATCCTGCGATAATTCCCTGATCTACATATAATTTTCCGTTGCGAATCTTATCTCTTAATTTGTACTCTACGGCTCCATCCAGACTTACTAACGCGTTTTTCTCAACTTCAGCCAGAATCTCTTCCAGATTTGCATTTACTTCATCAATGGTATAAGTATTGCTTGGGTGGAACGGCATAGCGATCATTGGTTTGATCTCGCTTAAGTTCACCTCAACACAGCCATCGTAGTAAGTAACTGCTTCCGGTTTCAGTTCTGCATAATCTGCAGATCTGCCGTGAATATCATAAAACTCTTTAATTTTTTCATCTGTAACCCAGATAGAAGACAGACAGGTTGTCTCTGTGGTCATAACATCCACGCCGATACGGAAATCTGCGCTTAAGGATGCAACACCAGGTCCGACAAACTCCATAACTTTGTTATTTACATAACCATTTTTAAATACCGCTCCAATGATTGCCAGAGCCACATCCTGCGGGCCAACACCTTTCATCGGTTCACCAGTCAGGTAAATTGCTACTACACCCGGCATTTTGATGTCGTATGTTTTGCACAGTAACTGTTTTACCAGCTCCGGACCACCCTCGCCCATAGCCATAGTACCAAGGGCACCGTAACGTGTATGGGAGTCAGAACCAAGGATCATTTTGCCACCGCCGGCAAGCATTTCACGGGCAAACTGATGGATAACTGCCTGATGAGGCGGTACATAGATTCCGCCGTATCTCTTTGCACAGCTCAGTCCAAACATGTGGTCATCTTCGTTGATGGTTCCGCCAACTGCACACAGACTATTGTGGCAGTTTGTCAGTACATAAGGAACCGGGAATTTCTCCAGTCCTGACGCACGTGCTGTCTGGATGATACCGACAAATGTGATATCATGGGAAGTCAGCTTATCAAATTTAATCTGAAGCTGCTCCATATTTCCGGAAGTATTGTGTGCTTTCAAAATACGATATGCCATTGTACCGGTTGCAGCTTCTGCAGCGGTCACTGTTTTTCCTGTTTTTGCCGCAAGACATGCTGCAGCCTCCTGATTATCTTCGATAATCTCCGTTCCATTGAGCAGATATACACCATTCTCATGTAATTTTATCATGGTTCTGGCCCTCCTTAGAAAATTCTTTTTTACAAACTCTTAATTCCAATATTATAATAAGGCACAAAATAAAAAGCAAGTTTTTTCACTTCAACTCATTAAAGTTTCTGTTTATTTCTCACAGCGGCTTACCCATTCCTGCAATTCTTTCACATCAAAATACATTACGGAAAGTTTCATCCATCCATGGTTTCAGTTTCATATGCAAATCTTTTTCCAATAGTTGAAATCCGTTTTCTTTTGTATAACGAAAATATACCTATTATTTTGTACATTTTTCAGGAGAAAACATCATGATAAATAAAGAATGGGAAGATTTTTTTGGCATTGAAGAAGCATCCGATCCTTCTTATATAGAAACCGATTTCAACATTAAGCAAAAAGATGCCGTTGCCGTCCTTGCTTCCTGCGTCAATGCAAATGGATGTGTCGATCTGAACTGGATGTGTGAAGCATCCGGTCTTTCACTGGATGAACTGATACACTCCCTGCATGGCGCGATCTATCAGGATCCGGAAGTCTATGATCTCTGTCGCGCGGACGATCAGGGATGGATGCTCAGAGCACAGTACCTGTCCGGTCACATTAAGTCCAAACTGGAAACTGCAAAAAGACTGAACCACAAATATGACAATCGTTTTGCCTCAAATGTTGCGGCTTTGAAGTCTATCATGCCTTCAAAATCAGATTTTGATGCCATCGGATTTTCCATCGGTTCTCCCTGGATTCCTAATGAGTATTATGAGGCATTTGCCAAAGATGTTCTGGGACTTGCCCGTACACCGAAAGTCAGTCACTCTGCCATCCTTGGCCGTTATCACGTAAAAATTGCTTCCAAATATCAGGACACCGTCCTTAATCGTTTTACTTATGGCACCCCACGTTTCTCCGGATTGCAGCTTATCGAATATGCCCTGAACGGTATCACGCCCAAACCTTATGATGATGTCGTAAGACTCGATCGAAAATCCGGCATTGCAAGAGTCCTGAATAAAACGGAAGCACTTGCTGCACAGGAAAAAATGAATCTTTTACAAAAAGCCTTTTCTGACTGGATCCGCAAAAATTCTTTCCGTGTAAAAGAGCTGAAAAAAATCTATTACAACACCTATGCCTGCAATGTGCCAGGCCGTTACAGCGGATGTTTTCTGGACCTGCCCGGATTGAATACGGAACACTTTACACCGTATCCCCATCAGAAAGATGCCGTGACAAGAATCATTCTCGACAAGGACGTGCTGCTAAACCACAAAGTCGGAACCGGCAAGACAAACATTATTATCATGGGAATCCACGAGCGAAAGAGAATCGGTCTCTCAGAGAAAAATCTCATTGTTGTTCCGAATAATGTGCTGGAAGCCTTTGAACGTGCACACCACCTGCTTTATCCACAGGACAACATTCTGGTGGTTCATCCGGAAGACTTTCAACCGGCATACCGCCAGAAGCTTCTTACCAAGATCAGAGATGAAGACTATGTTACGGTGTATATGCCCTTTTCATCCTTTGGAGCGATCAGCATGAGCCGTCAGTACAAACTAGACTGCCAAAGCGAATTGATCCGCTCCTACCGCGCCAAAGCGGCAATTGCACCAGAACAGTGGGAACGTTCCAGACTGGAAACCATCGTGAACCAGCTGAGTAAAAAACTTGCGGAAATGATGACCGACCTTCCATATGATGAATATCTCTGTTTTGATGAATTGGGAATTACAACACTGGTCGTTGATGAAGCCCACAATTTCAAAAATATTTCTTTAAACAGTCATACAGACGGTGTCGTGGGCATGCACGTAAAAGGCAGCAAAAAATGTGATGAAATGTATGAAAAAGTACAGTTTGTCCGAAATCATGACGGCGGAGTCATTTTTTCAACCGGAACGCCACTGACGAATTCCATTGCCGATTTATTTGTAATGCAGTCGTTCTTACAACCAGAACAGCTGGAGCTGCTTCATCTCAATCATTTTGATGAATGGATCAGCAACTTTGCAACCCGCCAGACAAGTTTTGAAGTGGATGTGGATTCTCAGAACTATCGCATGAGAACACGTTTTTCCAGTTTTCACAATATCCCGGAACTGATCAGTCTCGTTGCCAATATCTGTGATTTTTATAATGGCGATGAATGTCAAGTGGATTTACCGAAAAGTGAAACTTATACCGATGTCATTGTACCAAAATCCCCCGAACAGGATGACTATATTAAGTCTCTGGCGGATCGTACTGAAAAAATCCGTCAGAAACTTGTTCGGAATGCAGCAACCGATAATCTGCTGAAAATCACACATGATGGTCGTGCTGCTGCACTTGACATTCGTCTGGCAGATCCGGAAAGCCATCCGGCTACAGAAAGCACAAAAACCTGTGCCTGTGCCAAAAACGTTTATCAGCTCTATCAGCTGTATCCGAATACTGCTCAGCTTGTATTTTGTGATCTCGGTACTCCCAAAAGAGGTTTTAACATTTACGACGAATTAAAAAGACTTCTTGTGGAGATGGGCATCCCGAAATCAGAAATTGCGTTTGTTCACGATGCCGGAACAGATGCCAAGAGACGAAAACTTTTTGAAGCGGTAAATCATGCCTCTGTGCGCGTTCTGATCGGCAGCACTTCAAAACTTGGAACCGGCGTCAATGTCCAGAAGCGTCTCATTGGCATCCATCATCTGGATATCCCATGGAAACCATCTGACATTGTGCAGCGCGAAGGCCGTCTGATCCGTCAGGGGAACGAAAACGCTACCGTTTTCCGCTTCCGATACATAACAGCAGGTACTTTTGATGCGTACTCCTGGCAGCTGCTGGAAAACAAACAGCGCTTCATCTCACAGTTTATGAACCATACACTTGCATGCAGAGACGCCCGTGATATAGATGATGCCGTACTCACCTATGCAGAGATCAAAGCACTTTCTGTGGGTGATCCGCTCCTCAAAACAAGAATTGATACTTCCAATGAACTGGAACGTGTAAAAATTCACAGCAGACAGCGGGAACAGGAACTGAAAAAGATGAATACCGTCATTGCCGAGACTCCACAGATACTGGAAAAGCTGAAAGACCAGAAAACACGCCTTGCACTGGATCTGGCACACGCACTTGCCCATCGTGAAAGTCTGAGCAAAGAAGAACGGTATGCCTTTGGCGAAGATGTTCTCGAAGCATTGAAGGAAAACAGTTTTATGGAAACAGACCGCAGATTCGATACCCTTCATGGATGTTCCATCCTCCTTCCGGCAGGCATGAATCCGGAACGCCCATTTCTGCTGGCAGAAGGTATCTCCGGCAACCACTACAAAGTGGACATGCGCGATGCCAAAACAGGCGGATGTATCCAGCGTATTGAGTACGCATTGTTTCATTTAGATGAAAGTATTGCGCGTGTCGAAGCAAAGATTCAAAACGCCATCGATCAGAAAACAAATGCCAAAGCAGAAATACGAAAGGGAAATCCCTATGCTTCCGATGTGCTGAGACTTACCGAAAAACTTCTTGATATCGATGAACAGCTGAACCAACGGGCAAATGAAAAAGAATCTGCCTGAAGCCACAGAAATCAGAATTTAAAACGCTCCATTTTATAACACCAGAACGGACAATCTAAGAAAGTGAGGACAACCATTATGTCAGATAATACTTATAATATTCCAACCATGTCAACTGGTACTATGGTCGAACAGTTAACCGAACTTTATACACAGGCTTATCGAAACCATACCCTTCCTTTCCTCCCATCTGTGGCTCTCTGGGGCCCGATGGGCGTAGGGAAATCCACAGCTGTAAAAACGATTGCAGAAAACTTATCAAAAGAATTTCAGCAGCACGTCGGTGTCACAGACATCCGTCTGCTGAACTTTTCACCGATCGATCTTCGTGGAATTCCATCCGCAGATATCAACAAAGAATTTACCGTCTGGTTGAAACCCAAAATTTTCGACCTGCCGAAAGATATTCCTCATATCCTTTTTCTGGATGAGATTTCTGCTGCTCCACAGTCCCTTCAGGCAGCGGCTTATCAGATTGCACTGGACAAACGAATCGGAGAATTTGAGCTACCTGCAAATTGTATCGTCATCTGTGCCGGTAACCGTACCACAGACCGATCTGTTGCTTTTCGTATGCCAAAAGCTTTGGCAAACCGCCTGTTGCACATCGAAATCCTTTCCGACTTTGACAGCTGGTATGAATGGGCTCTGCAGCACAAAATCGACAAACGTATTTTAGGTTATCTGGCATTTGACAACAGTCGCCTGAACGTAGAACCTGATATCGAAGAACTGGCATTTCCAACACCGCGAAGCTGGGAATTTGTCAGCAAATTGCTGCAGATCACCGAAAAAACTCCCGGAGAAATGCACAGTCTGATTTCCGGCTGCGTCGGTGTCTCAACTGCACTGGAATTTGAGCATTGGTGCAATGTCTATGACAAACTGCCAAACACCGCAGATATTCTCGCCGGAACATGCACTATGAAAATCACGAAAACAGATGTCATCTATGCATTAACCTCATCCCTCCTCTCCTATGTAGCTGAACACAACGAAACCATCCGTGATGAGGCGCTTGAAAACATCTGCCGTTATGCTTCTCAATTTCAGGCCGATTTTTCCGCCATGTTCTTTCGTGGCATGCTTACGTTAAACGGAATGAATCTGCGTCTTACAAAAAGTCCGTCTTTTTCGGTCTGGATGAAAAAGAACCGCCGATTTTTATAACTTTGGTCCTGATAAACGGAGGTATTTACAATGAATGAAACGAAAGTGAAACATACGATCAAACGTATGACCGAAGAACGTGCCTTATTGATAAAAAATAATCCTTTTTTCGGACATTTATCCATGGGACTGCAGCTTGCCTGCGCCCCATGCCAAACCGCATGCACAGATGGAAGCAGATTGATTTTTGATCCTGCCTTTGCAGAAAAATTATCCGATCAGGAGCTTCAGTTTGTGATTCTTCACGAAGTGCTTCATTGTGTGTTCAGACACTGTATCCGTGGAAAAGGATTGCATTCTGAGTTATACAATATTGCCTGCGATATAGTTGTCAATTCCACCATTCTTGCCATGTGGGGACTGGACTCCATGATGATCGCAGGGGAAGAAGCAATGCATCTTGCACCAGATGGAAAAGAAGGACGTGAATATAACGCGGAAGAAATCTATCAGATGCTAATTCACCAAAATCATGCAAATAGAATCTCTCAGATGCAGAGCAGACCGAATCATACAAATGGTGCTTCTCAGATGCAAGCGGATCAGAATAACACAAACGGAGTCTCTCAAATGCAAACAGATCCGAACAATGCAAATAAATCCTCTCAGATACAGACAGACAACGGGAAATCTGAAAAGAGTTCTTTTGACCGACATGATATCTGGCAGGGTATCTGCAATAAAATACAGCTTCAGGATAGCTGGAATAAAAAAATCCAATCTGCATTCAGACAGTGTGGTGATTCCACCGGAATGCCACAGCATGTCCGAACCATCGTACAGGATATTGCCCGACGCTCCGGTTTAAACTGGAAACAGATCCTTCATGATTTTTTACAGTCCGACACCTATGACTACAACTTTCTTCCCCCGGATCGAAGATATGCGTTTTCCGATTTTTATCTGCCTGCATACAACATGGATGAAGAACATCAGACTGCGGATGATATCTGGGTATGTATCGATACTTCCGGATCTGTTACGGAAGAAGAACTGACCTGCACGATGGCTGAGATTCTAGATGCTATGAGACAGGCAGGCTTAAAAGGAAGCATTTCCTTTTTTGACAGCAACATTACGGAGCCGGAACCCTTTGAATCTGAAAACGACCTAAAAGACCTGACCGCACAGGGTGGCGGCGGCACCAGTTTTCATATTATCTTCCGTTACCTGAAAGAGAAACTGTATCCGAATCTTCCACGGGCAATTCTTATTTTTACGGATGGATGTGCAAGATTTCCAGATGAAAAAGAGGCTTTCAATGTGCCGGTATTGTGGCTGATCTGCAAAGGTGGAAATGCGGATGTGCCATGGGGACAAGTAATCCAGTTGTAACGGCATTCTCCCCCGCGATTTAGCCTTTCAATCTTGTCCTCACGATGGTTCTTATAGTATAATTATTTTATATACGATTACGATAAAAGCCCAAAGATATACTGTATTTCAGACGAAAACAAAAGGGGGATTCTTATGATCAACATTACATGGGGTAATCTTATGCCACCACGCTGTTCGCAGGCATACATTGTAAATTTTTTGCTGGCGCCTTCATTTTTTAATAACCCGGATTTGGGAAAATCGATTCAGGAGTCATCTTTTTATCAAAGAAAAGACGGTACGATTCTGGATGCGCTGAATAACGTTAAAGCCTTTCGCAGCAGATTATTTAACTTCGGTGACTCTCCCAAGACATCTGAGAAGCTCATCAATCTGCTGTTGTTGAAAACCAAACAGGACAATATCGCATATACACTGGATACTTTTCCAATCCGTCATGAATTTAAAAAGCAATGGAAATTTTTCCTCAAAGAATATTTTGGTGACCAATATTCCATATACCTTGAAGATTATAAAAAATATATTAATCTCTTCCTTGAGGACAATTACACCATTGAAGATTTTGAAGCTGAAGCTGACACGGATTTTTTTAAAAGAGTAAAATCCGATCGACGGGATTTTCAAAAAAACAAAATTACCATTCCTTATCACGGAAATGAAATTCCGCTTGGCAAACTGTTGCATTCCATAGAAGCTGCCGATTACAGTAAATCCCCCTTCCTTGATGAACGAAACAGCTCCGATATTTCCAGTGAGGATAATTTATTTTTTGAACGTCTGTCCACCTTATCCATCCTCGCCTGTGTCTGGATTATTTTTGCAAAAGTGGAAGAAAAAGAAAACAAGCAGATCACATCTGAAAGGAAAGACAAAAAGAATATATATGCAGAGCTGATTGTACGTCTGGCTCCGATGATTTTTCCAACAGAGACCGTCAATACACTTTTTTACACCACTCCTGAAAATGATGGTTCGGATTTCATTGCAGACACTTTTGAAATCCCATCGGAAAAAACAGACACTGCTGAAGCCAGAAAAATGTTAGCTCCGGTTCCAGGCTACATTAACGCAAAGGCATTTACAGAAGCGGGCGAACTCTGTGAACAGGTATTTCAGAGCTACAAATACGCCTCCGACCCTGTCATGGCTGAGACTCTGACGTATCTGCATACCTGCTGTGTCAACGGTTATCCGGTTCCAAAAGCATTTTCATCCATCGAAGATATTGAAAAACAGGCATACTACTATGGCAGTATTTACAGCAGTCAGAAAAGAAATGATATTAAGGCGGCTCCTGTGCCTTCAAAGACAGTCACATCCGGATTTTTTACCGCCAACTGTAAAAATAAGATTTATGACTGGATAGAAAAAACCAAACCGGAAAGCTGGAAGAGTTCTGTCTCAAGTGTACCGGAATCAGCAATTTTACCGCATGTGCATCAGAGAATGCTGCTCATTCATGACGATTTTGATCTTAATCTGCAGGATGCCCTTAATGTTCTGGATCGTATCAAGAAAAATATCGCTACTGAAAAAGAAACAACGATCTCTGACTGGAAAAACTTCGAACTGTACATAAGATGTGATGAGGCGGAAGCTACTCCTATACTGGATACTGCCCTCAGTTATTTTACGGAAAACAATGAGATCAGATCTTCCGCAGATTTTTCTCTCATTAAAATTTATCTGATTGATGAAGCAAAACGAAGCGCGGATTACCTGTTTGCCAGACATCCTCTGTTTTATCCGCTCACTTTACCAAAACGGAATGCGAATGAAATAGAAAAAGTCCAAAATATGCATCTGGTCATCTTCTCCGATAATCCAGATCACAACTATGCAAAATGGCTGATCAAAGAAGCCTTTTGGACCTTGCCGCGCTTATGCGAAAAAATCAATACCAAGATTTCCCTGATTTCTCCGCATGCTTCTGAAATTGCAGATTCCATTTTGTTGGATTGCCCGGGACTGGCTGATTTTTCTTATCATGTCAATCGCAATAAATCATACGCAGATACGGACAACGAATCCAAAAATATCCAGATTGATGATATTCCATTCCCGGAAATCTGGTATCAGGACACTTCCTTTTCAAGTCGTTCCATTTTGAACACCTTGAAAGATATCAGTTCTTCCAACGATTATTTATACTTCGTTGTGGACTCTGTTTCCGATGTAGGAAGCATCAAACTGGCAACCAGAATCCGGGAGCTTACGATCCGCAAATCGGTTCTGGACGGACGTATCAACAGTTATTCAAAGAAAAATTTTATCATTGCGGTTCACTGTACCGATCCGGATTATGCAGGTTTGTCCAAAGATCTGATCATTCCAAAGGAAACGGAGCATGCAAACAAATGGTTTAATAATTATAATTTTATTCCGTTTGCTTCTATCGCAGATCTGTATTCCTGGGATCAGTTAAACGGAGGTGTCATTGAAGAAATATCACAATGCGTTCATTTGCAGTACTGTCAGTCTTCTCAGCAAAAAGATGCCTGCTATGAGAATCTGAAATCATATTTTGAGCGATTATACAACCGTGATTCTTCCTTTTCTGCTGCCGTGAGCATGCCATACCGCTTATTTGAAGCAGGAATCACACCGACACCGGACTGGAGTTCCTGGGATATTCAGGATCCGGATGCCTGGTGGAATCCGGAAACACGCTCTCATATGGCCGAAACATATCTGGAAAAACTGACCGATACATCCGTGACAGATGCCAAGAATGAACATCCTTCGTTTCATCAGGATCTTGTCGAACAGCTTGCCAAATATGAGCAGATGCGTTGGTGCTGCTATCAGTTAACCCGCGGCTGGCTGCCAGTAGAACCATCTCAGGTATTGCAATATATCAATAGCGGTGTGAGCCGCCACACGTTGCAGATTGCGAAACTTCATCCATGTATCTGCTCCTGGAATGATCTGAAAACACTACAGAAAATTTTATCTGATGAAGCCAAAAGAGAGATCTGCACCAGCAAGAATATTGATACCTTAAGCAAGGAAGAACTTATACCGTTATTAAATCCAAAATTTGCAAAATATTTTTCCTATGAAAAAGATTATTCGTATTTTCAGAAACTCAACTATGAAAATATTGAAAAAACAGCGGATATATTGACGAATCAATGGCACACCGACCAAGCTTTTTGATTCAGAGAAACCAGAGAGATAAAGCACAAAGGCAGGTATAAAATGATATCAAAATACAAAAACGTAGCTGTTATTTATGGTGGAAAAGGCAGAAATTACGCCGAAGCACTTCACAAATCCATTTTAAAAATATCAGATGAGGAACGATATCCCATCTGTTCCAAACTCATTATGGAAACAATTCTGACCAGTGAATTGCTCTCAGATGTAATGGAATTATTCAGACAAAGTGAATTTTGCGTCGGTTTTCTCACCGCGGATGATGTCGTATTATCAGAAAATCAAACATATCGTCTGAGACAGAATGTTGTATTTGAACTCGGCATGGCACTGATGCAGATAGGACGCGAACGATGCATTCTGTTAAGTGATTTTGACAGCAGAGCTGCCGGTTTTGAACTTCCTTCTGATATGAACAGTTTAGAGATCAGACAATTTGATCCTGATGATATCAACAAAGTAATTCACGATGCGATTGAAAAAATTCTGCAAAACAGCAAAATATCCATTGTATCTGAAACTTGTTCAGAACTTATCCCGCAATATGATAATCTTCTGACCCGTGAAACCTATTACATAAACCACGAAAACTTATTTTTAAGTAAACAGGCCCGTATGGTAAATGGAAGCAGCAACTACTTTCAGCAAATATTAAGACAGTGGTATGAGGAATGTTCCTCATTATACCATTATGATGAAAAATGCATTTATTTACTGGAAAGACTGTGTTTCCTCCCGCTTTTTGGCTGTACACAAGAAGTAAATACATTCATGAAAAAGGTTGCTGACCTTGCATATGATTACAAGATATGGGATATCAATTATTATCATCATAACGTGGAATTACTGAATTTTGTAAGAGATCTTGTGCAGGGTGTGATCGAATATAGCCACATTAAAACGCTGAAAATCCCAGAAAAAAGTACTGCTTTCAAAAAAGTACTGGACAATTTTCTTGCGCAAAATATACCAGAATATGATAGCTGTAATCCTCTGATCCTGCTTGTATATTACAATTATCTTGGCTTGACATATTTAAAACTTTCAAAGGCTCAGGAAGCAAAAGTAGCTTTTGAACAGGCTTCACAGTATGAAAGCCGGGTGGATATGTCCATGCAGATCTGGGGTGGCTTTCTATATTACAATATGGCAAGAACCTGCGTATTACTTGGTGACCTGAAAAATGCAAATACGCTGTTCAAAAAAGCAATTCGCATCCGGGAGCGCTGGTTAAAAGTGACCTCTTTTCATGCAAAAATAAGAAACGCTTTGTCCTTTGAATACTTCCTTGCAAAACTTTCTTATCTTGAAATGTGCGACGAAAATGGGCTCCTCACGAAAGCAGAAATTCAGCAGGAATATGCACTGCTTGAAAAAGAAATCGATAGCTACAGTGAAGAAGACAACAGTATTGAAACCTTAATAGAGATCCGCAAACGGTTAAACAAAAAAAGACAGGATCTAACCAAAGAATAGCTGTATTCTATGAAGAAAAATATAATACTCATTGAAAAACAAGCCTGTGAAGAAATATATCGGTACTTTCTTCACAGGCTTGTTTATTATTATGTCAAAAATAGGAAGCAACGACCTCTCCATACTCCGGATCCAGCGTATCAAGAATTACTACACAGCGATTCTGCTTTGCATATTCCTCAATCTGATGTCCGGAAGCGTCCAGATCCGGCACATGCCATGGAGCCTGACTTCCCATACCAACCGCTTTCATCTGTTCTGCTGGCACTCCAAAATTTTTTAATAATTCTACTACCGCTGAGGCTCTCGCCGCGGAAAGCGTCTGGCAAAAATCTTCTTTTCCTGTTGCTGATGCAGTACATCCAACTACGTAAACACTGTTTTGTGGATGATCCAGCAATGTCTGTGCGACATTGCCGATTGCCTTTTTGGTCTGTTCCTCATCCTCGAACACGGCCTGATCACCAACAAAAGAAACATTTTCTGAATCCAGAACCACGGTCTGCAGTGGTGTAATATCTGATACCCGCTCATCAGCAGGCACAATGGAAACAGATGGAAGATCTGAGTAAGCAGTCGAAGAAGCTGAGTCCACAGAAAAATCATAAGATGCTGCTCCTGCCTGCTCCAGCACAGCTGTCCAAATTTCAATCAGCTTTGCTTTCTGCACTTCCGATAAACGTTCCTGCGGTTCTGCTGTCTGTCCTGCATACATCCAAAGTACATTTACACCTTCCAGGTCTGGAATTGCTTTTTCATCCACAAGGGCTTCTACAATATCTGCGGTATCTGTATGAAAGAGATCATCTTTACAGAAATTTAAATAACCTGTAGTTGAAAGTCCCGGATCTGCCACAACCAGATATTTTTCATCTGTTTCAGCAGATTTCAAAGAATTTGCTGCCAGACGGATGGCATCCAGCGTATCAACTTCTTCATATTTTGCCATGCCATTCGTGTTAAACGCTGCCAGAATCTGATCACGCTTATCTTCTGCCAGAGACTTCAGTTTTCTATCTGAAAGCCCCTTTGTGGACGGTTCTTCAATTGTTGCCTTCAGAAATTCTTCCGGTTTACCGTCTGCCCGGATCAGGCTGACGGTACCGTATGTATAGGTACACTGATATACTTTATCTGCAATTTCTTTTGCATTTGGTGAGATCACATTGGCATTGGAATGTGCTCCTACCACAACACTTACTGACACGGATTCTCCAGTCTTCGGTGTCTTAGATCCCCCTGTACCAGATCCAGGATCAGAACCTCCGCATCCTGTAAGTACCGCCATAGTCAAAACCACTGCTGCAATCATCATCTTTTTACTGTTCTTCATCGCTTAACTCTCCTTCCAAGTCATATGTATTATTTTCTGATAAATCGACTTCTTCTAATTCATTTTTGACTTCCGTTGAATCAGCTTCTTCTGATTCAACTTCGATCTCCGGTATGTTAATTTCTTCTGATTGAACCTCTACTTCCGGTAATCCCGCTTCTTCTGCTCCAACTTTGTTCTCCGGCAAGCCAACCGCCTCTGCTTCAGCTTCCGGTAAAGTCAGCGTTTGATTTTGATTTATCTGCTGCACATCTTCCATTGACGAAACAACATAGCTGGCGCTCTCCGGATCACGCAAGTACTCTGCCAGCAAAGTACGTGCAACTGCTTTTAATACACAACATCTTGCATGAATTTCTTCTCTTGCCGCTAATTTTTGTCTGTGATCTGACAGGAGTAACCGGTTGCGTCGAAGTTCTGCCTCCTCCACGGTTGCCATATATGCTCTTAAGTCTCCTTCACATTCTGCCAGTTCCAGTCTGCGTTTTCGCAAATGATTGATGCGTTCACGAAGCTCATCATCAGAGATGAAAGCAAGCCCAAAATTGACCAGTGAAGTAACCAATGGCTCTACTGACAAAAGCAATACCACTGCAAAACCTTTTGGATTTGTTCCAGCATCTGCATTTGATTCAGAATCCAGCGTTTCTTCTACCGCAACTTCATTCTGGACATCATTGGAAGACGTTTCTCCATACTGATCCTGATAAGCAAAACGCAGCCACACAGTACCTGCAAAAAGTAAGAAAAATGAAAGTGTTGTGATAACAGTCAAAACTGTCGCACCCTTTTTAATCTTATAAATAGCCTGATGCATAAATTTTGCAATCAGTAATGGCATCATGTTGAGTACAAGTGCTATGCCGAAACTTGTAATCACGCCAAGAGTTTCCGATTGCGTCATTGCCTGATCAAGAATATCATAGAGAACCAGTCCATCAAGTGTACTCATCGCTATGGTAAGGAAAATAATAAATCCGGGGCTTGACCACCATGCAAACTCTGTTTTCTGTAGTTTCTGTTCATTTTCAATAGGCAGACAATAGTTTTCACTTTTCATTGCCGTGATACCGGTCTGTTTACTCATAATCCTCCTCCTTTCCCTTTGTTATCTCACGATCATGGGATTCATAAGCTGTTCCTTTATAGAAAATATGTTCCAATCTCTGTAACTCCTGTTCGACAGAATCCTTTTCTTTTAAAGTTGCTGCCAGCTTCGCCTCTGCTTTGATCTGATCTCCTGTTCCTATTTTGACCAGTTCATAAATCACATCCCGATGATCAATCTCCTGAAGATCAAGCATCTGAAACGCTTCATTCTCCAGCTGATCGATCAGCAGATCCATGTAACCGCGATTATATCGATCCGGTTTGGCATTTTTTAACCATGCTCTGCATCTTTCTTCAAAACGTTCTTCAAAAGATGCCAAAAGGTATGGTATCTTATAATTCTGAGCACAAAGGGTATCGTGTGGTCCGTATACCGGAATTTCTGTTGTTTCATCCTGATTGATAATGCGATTCTGTTCTCTCTTTTTGAATATCGACATCTCTTACACCTCCTCCGACCATTGATTTTCCATCAACACCTTATTTAACTGCTTCTGAATATTTTTCAGATGCATTTCATAGATCTTTTCTCCTGTAATATCCGGAGTTTCCATATCTGGCATTGCCGGTATCTCGGTATTTGATGCCGCTTTTAAAATTCCACTCCAGTAGAAGCTGACATGCTGTAAAATCACATTTTCTGCACACTGAAGATGATGCTGTAAAGCTGCATCAATTGTCTCAATCTCAACTTTTAATTCAGACAGGTGTACCAGAATATCTGATTTACGTTTTTCCTTCTGCTTCATTTTTGATTGATGCATTGCACTGGAACGCTCTGCATTTTCCGGATCCAATCCGGTCGGTACAGCTTCTTCCTTCTGTAAAATGTCCAGCTCCTTACATTCACTTGCGATCGTATGAGAAAAAGGCTTTATTGCCTCATCCACGTTGCAGTAAATTCTGTTTTTATATTCTGCCAGACAACGAATTTTTCCTGAAAGCCACGGCGTCTGAAAGCAATGATTCTGATTGCAGAGCTGAGAATTTTTGTAATCTTTCTCACCCAATCGACGGATAAAAAAGCGAAAATTAAAATATCCATCCGGATGTGCTTTCTTTTTTAATTTCTGAATAATCTGATCCGCCATTTTTAGATTCTCCCTTCTGTCGTTATATTGTTTCACTTGGAACAATTACAGCGTACCTGATTTTTGAGGATTCAGACAGCACATCCTATTTTCACTTTTGAAAACAAACTTTTGAAACTGACGCAAAATTACCGATACAGTTGAAACCTCAACCATATCGGTATTTTTTCACGACAGTATCATTTATTCAATTACCTGATATAGTCTGGCATCTGGAAGAAGAATGGCTTCTCATTCTGTAAGGAAACAATAGCCTCTCCAATGCCAAGATTGATCAACTGCCAGTCCTCCACGGTATGACCTTCCCGCTGAACATTTAAGTTATTCTGTTGCGCACTGATACTGTGGTTCTGATAATTTTCGCCCAGACGGTTTACGACAAACTGACGCGTATCATAGTCACACAGCTTGAAGGAAATCAAATTCTGGAAAGAGGAAAGCACGTTGTCCGCACCGGCCTCTCCATATATCTCCCGAATTCCTGCGATGTTTTGAAGGCCACACATTACGCGCACACCTGCATCTGTTCCGGAAGGCGATCTGCCAAAGTTTACGCTATTCGCAAGATGATCCAGACGTGGAAGCAACAGTGCTTCATCAAGAATCATGTATTTATTTCCCGTGTATTCTGATCTGCCATCCAGCGCATTTGCAAGCGCCCGGTCAATCAACATTCCATACATAGGTGCGATCAGGTTTCCTTTTCTCAGATCGTACTCTATAAAAATCCCCTTTCGTTTTCCACTGTTCATGATGTCACGCATGGAAAATTCGCGGGCAGGATCTGCCTGTGCAAACGGCCCGATAAACAGTTTTCGGATCATTGCTCCAAGGTAACTCATTACACCCTGTGTCTGATTTCCTTTGTTGCCGATGTAATCCAGACAGCTTTTCAGATCTTTCACACTATCTTCTTCAAAAATCTTTCGCAGATCATCTACTGTTTTCTGCTGAAAGAAATCCACCAGCTCACGATTATTCAATTTCGATGGATCCGACTGCCAGTAAGTACGCATCAGGTAAATCATACCTGCCGCAAACATCTGTGCTGCCATTGCCGGAAAAACCGGCTGGATCTGGCTGTCCATCGTCTTTGACAACTGTAGTGCCAGCTCAAAGGCTTCATCATCTGATTCCAGCGTGTACACTAATCTGCCATTGATTGCCCGCGGCATAACCTCTGCAAACAGATTGTGGTAACTGGTAATATTTCTATAAGTATCTCCGACACCGATCACGATTCTTTCATTCACTGAAACGTAAGAACCAAATTCCCGCAAATAATCGCCCTTTGGATCAAAGATAACCATTACTTCACCATCTTTCAGGTTTTTCAGAATTGGTTTCACAAGCCAGTTAAAACAGGTTGTTTTTCCACTTCCGGGTGCACCGACCACCAGTAAACCGTATGCCAGCTGTCTCTTATTGAATCCCCATACTTTTCCATTTCTGGGATTCTGAAATGTCACAAATGGATCGTTGGCAGGATCTGCCGTCCATTCCGGCACCGGATTTTCATCAATCGTCTGACCTAAAAGTGTCTGCGTGTATATTCTGCTATTTTTCGCTCCGTTCATGGAAGTTGCAATTTTTTTTCCTACAAAATCGTATGCCATAATTATTTGATCCCTCCTTATCCTTACAGATCAAGTCCATCATCGGCTCCTTCGCCGCCATCGATACCATCATCTACAGATTCGCCTTCGTTTGACATTCCGGTTCCACCGGCATGAGCAGCTGCGGAATCATCGCTGATACCGCCCTCCTGCAGATTACTTGTTCCAACAGACGCCTCGCTTTCACTCACAGTTTCGGTAGGCTCATTACTTTCTACCGATGTCGCTGCTGTTCCCTGTGACGCCTGAAATGCTTCCACAGAATTCAGATAATTTTCACTCATCTCTGCGGTAGACGTAATTGCATCTTCCTGTGACATGGTCGGATCATTCTGTGCATGTTGATAATATGCATTCACCGAATCTCTAAGACTCTGATTGTATTCATCCAGTGTTACTGATTTTGGTTCAAATCCCACTTTTGTTTTCTCCTTTGAATCTACATTATTTGCTTCAATTTTGTCTGCTTCTACCTTGTTGTAAGCTGCATTTTGTAATTGCATGATACGATAGCTTTCAATCATCTCTGATTTCATTGCTTCCTCAGTGCGCGCATCCGCAGGGACGTTCGTTTTAAAGTATTCATTCTGCAAAATCTGGCTGACATCTTTTACAAAATTTGGATTTTGAAACAGTTCTATTGCTTCCCGTTCCCGCGCCTGATATCCATTCATCTGCACAGATTTTTCATATGTCGAAAAAGAGTTTTCTATGCCAAATTTTGAGGTAATCTGACCTAGGATGGCCGCTGTCTTGTTTTCCGAATTCAGATATGCGTCTCGCTCCGTCGGCTCGAAATAGTAAAAATAATAACCGGATGGCGTGACGCCCAACACATATTGAGAACCAAGCTGGTATGTTCCGTCTTTTAGAACCGCGCTGTATGTAAAATCATTTGCCATGTACTCTTTTGCCAGATCCGTATCCGATATGATAATCGTACCGTTAATGATCTGTTCCTGAAAGCAATGCTCGTCCTCATGTAACACGGTGTTAAGAGCCTGAACATTATAGTCGTCCATCTGATGATAAAAAGTCTGACCGTTATATTCCAATGTTTGAATCCCGCGTGTTGCCATATCGCGATTTACCGTAATATAGCCATTTGCCGCGTTGCCGCTTTCTGTTGCCGGAAGATCTGCAAACTGTACCTGCGGTGCGCCAACCATGCCTTTTTCCAGAGCATCGCGGTTTACCGTCTCCTGTAATAAATCCAGTTTTTCAGAGTCCTCTAATCGGCTGTAAATAGATTCCCGGAACATAGCATAGAGCTGGCCGTTATTTAACCTTGCATATTGCGTCGGATGGTATCCAAATCCACTGTTATTGCTGTTCATGGCTGGCTACCTCCGCATTTCCCAGATTGCGGGCTCTGCCTGCTTTGTTTCACCGTTTGCTACCATTTGCATTAAGCGAAAGGCACGGAGAAAGTCACGATTGCCCCAGATGTAAAGAATCATCGGCAGTGAGTAACCATCTACGAAAATGTCTGTCAACGGACGTTCTTCCACCCACTCATAAACGTTTTGCACCAATTGCTCCGGGCAATCCAGCTGTATCTGTGCCGCTTTCTCAAATGCTGCCTGTTCTGAAATGCCATATTCTGTTTTGATCTTTGCGGCAAGTTTTTGTGTGTCTATCTGTTTCATAGCATTAGCCTCCTTTCTGATATATTTTTGTCTCTCATTCATCTCAGTCTGAGTTGAGACTCCCACTTCTGCAAGTGGTGAGTAGTAAC
>OHAU01001484.1_pt1 | contig 26982 bp, 29 predicted proteins | sample 1577181 | NCBI WGS metagenome assembly OHAU01 (sample SAMEA3541472, study PRJEB24748) | human gut metagenome | biome: human gut; feature: human-associated habitat; material: faeces | place: China | collected 2012 | reverse complement strand
ACTTAGTAAAGGTTAATTACTTAGTAAAGGTTAATTACTTAGTAAAGGTTAATTACTTAGTAAAGGTTAATTACTTAGTAAAAGCTAATCGCTTAGTAAAACTGAATTACTTAGTAAAACTTAATCACTTACTAAAAATTAATTACTTTATAAAAGTGGATAAGCCACAATTAATTTCGAACTCTTATTAAATTGCTAACTTATAAAAATTTTTAACCCACAATTGTTTATGAATTTATAACTAAATACTTCCTAAAAATTTATTTCTAAACTTTTATAGCTTAAAAAACTTATCCTCAATAAGCCATTAATACTAGAAAGATTAAAAAATACAATAAAAAAACTCGCTCAAGTTTCCTCAAGCGAGTTTAATTTATTTATTTAGAAATTATATTATTTGGCAAAAATTATTCTTCACCGTTTGCTAGTGCAATATAGCCAGCGTATCTTGCCTTAGCATTTTCTTCAGCAACTTCGTAAAGTTTTTCTGCTCTTTCAGGGAATAACTTCTTAAGAGATGTATATCTTACTTCTCCGTCAAGGAAGTCTCTGAATGGTTTAGTAGGTTCTTTAGAGTCTAAGATGAATGGATTCTTTCCTTCTTCTTTAAGTTCAGGGTTGAATCTGTATAGGTGCCAGTAACCTGTTTCAACAGCTTTCTTTTCTTCTTCAATTGAGAAGCCCATACCTACTCTAATACCGTGGTTAATACATGGTGCGTAAGCAATGATTAGTGATGGACCATCATAAGCTTCAGCTTCTTTAATTGCCTTGTAAGCTTGGTTCTTGTCAGCACCAAGAGCAATTTGAGCTACATATACATAACCATAAGTTGTTGCCATTAGACCAAGGTCTTTCTTCTTAGTTAACTTACCAGCTGCTGCGAATTGTGCAATTGCTGCTGTTGGAGTTGCCTTAGAAGCTTGACCACCAGTGTTTGAATAAACTTCAGTATCAAGAACAAGAATGTTGATGTTTTCACCAGATGCTAGAACGTGGTCAACTCCACCGAATCCGATGTCGTAAGCCCAACCGTCTCCACCGATGATCCATTGACTCTTCTTGATTAAGAATCTTTCGAGACCCTTAAGATCATCAATGATTTCATCTGCCTTGTCGTTGCCAAATTTCTTATCAAGAACTTTTAGTACATTTGCACTTGCTGCCTTAGAAGTCTTGTAGTCATCCATTCCTTCAATCCAAGCCTTGAATGCTTCGTTAGCTTCTGCGTCAACGTTAAGTTCAACGAATTCTTCCATAAGGTTTTTAATTCTATTTCTTGTTTGAGTTTGAGAAACAGCCATACCATATCCATATTCAGCATTGTCTTCGAATAGGGAGTTAGCCCATGATGGTCCATTTCCGCATTCGTCAGTACAATATGGCATTGATGGTGCTGATCCACCCCAGATTGATGAACAACCTGTAGCGTTAGCAATACTCATTCTATCTCCGAATAATTGTGTAACAAGTTTTACATATGGAGTTTCTCCACAACCTGCACAAGCTCCTGAGAATTCAAGATATGGAGTTTGGAATTGAGTATTCTTGAAGTTGTTTGGTTCAATGTTTTCTTGTTTAGATTTTACGTGTTCAAATGCATATTCCCAGTTAGCTGCTTGAACGTCTAATTCATCTTCGAATGGTGACATAACAAGTGCTTTTTCTTTTGCTGGACATACTTGAGCACAGTTTCCACAACCTGTACAGTCTAGTGGAGAAATTTGCATTCTGTATTCGTAATTTTCAAGTCCCTTACCTCTAGCCTTAATTGTTTCAAAGCCTTCTGGTGCGTTAGCCTTTTCTTCTTCGTCAGCAAGGAAAGGTCTAATAACTGCGTGAGGACAAACTAGTGAACATTGGTTACATTGGATACAGTTTTCGCTCTTCCAGTGAGGAACATTAACTGCAATACCTCTCTTTTCGTAACGGCTTGTTCCTGATGGGAATGTTCCGTCAACCATGTTGCTGAAAGTTGATACAGGAAGATCGTTACCTTCTTGTCTGTTCATTGGAATTAGGATGTTATTGATAAATTCAGGAGCTCCCTTAATCTTGAAGTCCTTAGTTGTATCAGAATCTTTCCAAGAATCTTTAACTTCTACTTTGTGAAGAGCTCCAATACCTTGATCTACTGCAGCGTAGTTCATGTTAACAATATCGTCACCCTTAGCACCGTAATCTTTTACGATAGCTTGTTTTAGAAGTTTAACAGCTTCATCTAGTGGAAGTACTTGAGAAAGGTTGAAGAATGCAGCTTGCATTACCATGTTAGTTCTTCCGCCAAGTCCAACTTCTGCAGCTATTTTAGTAGCGTTAATTGTATAGAATTCAATTTCATTTTCAGCAATATATTTCTTCATATATCCTGGTAGGTGTTCGTCAAGTTCTTCATCATTCCAAATAGTATTTAGAAGGAACTTTCCACCCTTCTTAAGTCCTCTTAATAGGTCATAAGAGTAAACGTAAGATTGTTTTGAACATGAAATGAAGTCAGTTTCTGTTAGTAGGTAAGTTGATGTAATTCTGTTGTGACCAAATCTTAAGTGAGACATTGTAACCCCACCTGATTTTTTAGAGTCATAATCAAAGTAACCTTGTGCATACATGTCAGTGTTGTCACCGATAATCTTGATTGCAGATTTGTTTGCACCTACAGTACCGTCAGATCCGAATCCCCAGAACTTACATCTAATAGTTCCTTCAGGTTCAGTTGTGATGTGTTCTTTAATTTCAAGTGATTTGTGAGTTACATCATCAACGATACCAATTGTGAAGTCATTCTTAGGTTGGTCAGCCTTAAGGTTTTCGTAAACTGTTAAGATATCTGTTGGGTTAGTGTCCTTTGAACCTAGACCATAGATACCACCAACGATAAGTGGTTTCTTATCTGATTCATAGAAAGCATCTCTAACATCAAGGTAAAGTGGTTGTCCAACTGCTCCCTTTTCCTTAGTTCTATCAAGAACTGCAATTCTTTCTACAGTTTCAGGAATTGCTGCCATTAAGTGTTTAATTGAGAAAGGTCTGTAAAGGTGAACTTTAACAAGTCCAGTCTTTTGTCCCTTTGCGTTTAGGTAGTCAACAACTTCTTCAATTGTTTCAGTTACTGATCCCATTGCTACGATAATGTCAGTAGCATCTTTTGCACCGTAGTAGTTGAATAGATTGTATTCTCTACCAGTTAATTTAGAAATGTCCTTCATATAACCTTCAGTGATATCAATGATATCAGTGTAATAGTGGTTTGAAGCTTCAATTTCTTGGAAGTAGATATCAGGGTTTTGTGCAGTACCTCTAATTTCAGGTCCGTTAGGGTTAAGAGCTTTTTGTTTGAAAGCCTTAACTGCTTCTTTATCTACTAGTTTTGCTAAATCATCGTAATTAAGTACTTCAATTTTTTGAACTTCGTGAGATGTTCTAAAACCATCAAAGAAGTGAATGAAAGGTAAACTTCCCTTGATAGCAGCTAAGTGAGCAACGCCAGCTAAGTCCATTGCTTCTTGAACTGAACCAGATGCTAACATAGCAAGTCCTGCAGCTCTTGCTGCCATAACGTCTTGGTGGTCTCCAAAAATTGAAAGTGCGTGTGATGCTAGTGCTCTAGCAGCAACGTGGAATACACCTGGAAGTAATTCCCCTGCTATCTTGTACATGTTAGGTAGCATAAGTAATAGACCTTGAGATGCTGTGTATGTTGATGTTAGTGATCCAGCTTGTAGTGAACCGTGAACAGCTCCAGCAGCTCCTCCTTCAGATTGTAACTCCTTAACCAATACTTCTTGACCGAAGATGTTCTTTCTTCCGTGAGAAGCCCAAGCATCAATGTGCTCAGCCATTGGTGAAGAAGGTGTGATTGGGTAAATACAAGCAACGTCAGAAAACGCATAGGCTACGTGAGCGGCTGCTTCATTACCGTCCATTGTTTTAAATGTTTTAGACATATTTGCCTCCTAATTATTAATAATATAAATATTAACTAACCATACTGTTTATATTATAGAACTTAATTTAATAAATTTCAATAATATTATTAATAAAAGTCTTAGAAAGATTTAAAAATAGCGAATTGTGAAAGACGTTCCATTATATGGAATCTACTTTTTATTTTTAATTTTTTTGATACTATTAATAATAATAAATAAAAGCTTATTATTAAGTTCCCATAAATTATCTTTAATTTCTTTTACCACCCATAAGTCTATTATTTAAAGCTTCTGCAGGATTGTAGCCCAACTCTTTTTGCTTGTAGTTTTTAGTTGCAACTTCAATTATAAGAGCAGTGTGTCTTCCCGGCTTAACTGGTATGTCAAACCTAACAACATCTATCCCTAGAATGCTTTGGTATTTGTTGTCTAATCCCAGTCTTTCATATTCCTTTGACTCGTCCCAATCTTCTAAGTTTACAACGACTTCGATTTCTTTTTCTTCCATGACAAAACCAACACCAAACATTTTTTGAATATCGATAATGCCAACTCCCCTTATCTCCATAAAATATTTTGTTATTTCTGGTGACTTTCCAATTAGTCTCTTATCTAAGTTTTTTATTATAACTGAGTCGTCAGAAATTAATCTTGCTCCATTGGAAATAAGATCAAGGGCAGTTTCACTTTTACCAATTCCACTTCTTCCTGTTATTAAAACTCCAATACCAGAAATATCCAAAAGAACTCCATGCATCCTCATTGTTGGAGCAAGTTCATCTTCTACAAGTGAAATAATCTTACTAAAGACCTTTGAAGTTGAATCAGGACTCCTTAAGATTGTTACATTATATTTTTTTGCAAGTTCTATGGCTTGAGGAAAAATTTCAGCATTTCTAGAAAAAATTACTGCAGGAATGTCATAGATAAATAATTTTTCTAGGGTTTCATACCTCATCTTATCTTCCATAGAATTTATATAGTGCCACTCTTGAGTTCCTATTAGTTGGATCCTGTCCTTTACAAAGTTTGAGTAATAACCATTAAGTTGTAGGCCTGGTCTATTGATGTCACTACTTTCTATTTCTATGTCCTTGTAGTCTATGGATGCATGAACAAGTTCAAATTTTAATTCATCAACTATATATTTTATTTTAACGCCCATTATTTCCTCCCCTAAAGTGCTGGTAAATGGAATTAGCACTTGCTTCATTCATGGATTCAACTTCCATTAGTTCTTCTAGACTTGCATTTTTTATCTTATCAATGGATTTAAAGTGTTTTAAAAGATTTTCCTTTCTCTTTGGTCCAATTAATTTTATATCGTCTAGCTCTGACTTAAACATAGTCTTGGTCCTTAAATTTCTGTGATAATTTATAGCAAACCTGTGGGCCTCTTCTTGAATTTTATAAATCATCTTGTAGGCACGAGAGTTTAAATCAATTTTAAATTCTTCATTATTATAAATAATTCCACGAGTCTTGTGGAAGTCATCCTTTACAAGTCCACAAATTTCCAAATTTAAATTCAACTTGTCTAAGATTTCTTTGGCAGCATTGACTTGTCCCTTGCCGCCGTCCATCATTATGAGGTCTGGAAAATTTGAAAAAGAAGATGACTTAGAAGTTTTTTTCTCTTCAACTCCCCTTGTAAATCTCCTCTCGATAACTTCCTTTAAACTAGAATAGTCATCTGGTCCCACAACACTTTTAATCCTAAATTTTCTGTAGTCACTTTTCTTAGAGTCGCCATCTTCAAAAACTACCATTGAGCCCACTGACTCAACTCCAGAAATATTTGAAATATCGTAGGCCTCAATCCTCCTAGGAGTTTCACTTAGACCAATTAGGTCCCTAATATCTTCAAGGGCCTTTTTATTTGTTTCAGCACGCTTCTTGAACTTGTCGCCGTACTTTTCAATCATATCCAGGGCATTCCTCTTTACCATTTTAACAAGTTCTTTCTTGTTGCCCTTTATTGGAACTACAATGTTTACCTTATTGCCCCTCTTTTCTGTTAGCCAATCTTCCAATAATTTTATATCAAGAGGTTTTTCTTCTATTATAATTTCTTTTGGTATATAAGATGCTCCAATGTAAAATTGCTTGATAAAAGATGAAAAGATTTCTTCATAAGAATCATTGTAATAGTCTCTAATCATGTAGTGCTCTCTACCAATAATTTTTCCATTTCTAAAGAAGAAAATCTGAATTAGGACTTCGTCAATTCCCTTGGCAAGGGCAATAATGTCCTTGTCGTCGTTAGCCTCTGGATCAGAAATAAGTTGCCTTTCCTTTAAGTATTCCAGATTTTTAATCCTGTCACGGATGTCTGCTGCATTTTCATAATCAAGATTTCTTGAGTAGTCCATCATCTTCTCATGAAGCTTATCCACTAGCTTGCTGTTGGAAGAAGATAAAAAACTTAGGACTTCATCTACCATTAAATTATAATCCTCATCCTTTACTTCTCCAGTACAAGGTCCCAGACACTTACCAATGTAGTAGTTTAAGCAGGGCCTAAAAGGTTTTTCTTCCACATTTTCAAGATTTAAATTGCAAGTCCTAAGGGGATAAATCCTCTCAAAGGTTTCAATAGAGCCATTTACTGCAAAGACATCGGGATAGGGTCCAAAGTATTTTGCTCCGTCCTTGGCAACCCTTCTTGTCTTCATGACCCTTGGAAACCTCTCGTTGACCTTGACTTTGATGTAGGGATACTGCTTGTCATCACGGAGTAGGATGTTGTATTTTGGAAGATTGTCCTTTATCAAGTTGGACTCAAGCACTAGGGACTCAACTTCATTTTCTACTATTATATATTCGAAGTCGTGAATCTTTGACACCATGCTGGCAACTTTTTTTGAGGACTTACCATAGGATCCAAAGTATTGTCTAACTCTTTTTCTAAGAGATTTAGCTTTTCCAACATAGATTATCTCGTCTAATTCATTTTTCATTATATAAACTCCTGGTTTGTCAGGAAGTTTATCAAGCCTTTCTCTTAAATCTAACAATTATTTATACCTCTCTCGTTGCTTCTTTCAAGTATTCTAAAATTTCTCCTTCAAGATAGGGACTTAATTTTTCAAAAACTTCCTTGTGGTAGGAATTTAAAACTTCCACTTGTCTTTTTGTCAAAAGACTTACATCAATTGCATCAAGCTCAAAGGGACAGAAGGAAATTGTCTTAAACTTATTAAAGATTGAGTCCACAGTTTGGCAGTCGTAGACAACCCTCATGATGTTTTCAATCCTAATTCCATGCTTGCCTTCCTTATAAACTCCAGGTTCATTGGAAACAATCATGCCTTCTTCCATTCTCACTGCAGGGTCTCTTGGAGAAATTCTGTGTGGTCCTTCATGAACTGAAAGGACAAAACCAATTCCATGACCAGTGCCACACTTGTAATCCATTCTCTCTTGCCATAGTGCGTATCTTGCTATCCCATCTAATGCTAAGTCATAAGTTCCCTTTAAGAAAACTGCGTCCATTAGGTTTATGTGACTCTTTAGGGTCAAAGTATAATCTCTTATCTCTTCCTCACTTAAGTCTCCCATGGCAATGGTCCTTGTAATATCAGTTGTCCCTGAATAGTATTGACCACCTGAGTCTACAAGATAAAGTCCCTTATCCCCTATTATTGCTTGGCTTTCCTTTGTGGCATGATAGTGCATCATGGCAGCATTGGGTCCATAGGCAGAAATCGTGTCAAAGGAATTAGATATATAAAGGGGGTCCTCTCCACGAAGTCCATCAAGTTTCATGGCAGCTTGGTATTCTCCAATTTTATTTTTTTCATTCTTCTTTAACCAGTAGATGAACTTAAAGAGTGGCACTCCGTCTCTAACATAAGTGTCTTCAAGATTTTTTATTTCAACTTCATTCTTTATAGCCTTTAGGTCTTCTGAAATATTTCTTCCAAAGATAATTTCGTTCTTATCGCAGAGTTCCTTATAAATTCTTTCGTTAATAGAGGCTGGGTCAAGATAAATTTTCTCGCCATTATAAGTTTTTAAATATTCATAAAAATCTGAGTAATCTTTTATTTCTACGACTTTGGAAAGTTCTTCTTCTATCTTCTTTGTCTTAGACCTATCTGTAAACAAGATGACCTTATCAACTTCTATTATCATAAAGGAAATCAAAACCGGCGTGTCCTTTATGTCCATGCCACGAAGGTTTAGGGTCCATCCAATATCCACAAGAGATGAAACCACAGTCATCTTAGCATTTTTATTTTTTAAAATTTCTCTGATTTCAGAAATTTTTTCAGTCGTAGACTTGCCCGCATATTTTATATCCAACAAGAAGGCATCATCTGATGGAAAGTCATGCCTATCTTCCCAAAGGTCCTTTATCAAGTCTATGTCAATAATTTTAATATTTTTATTTTGCAATTTCTTTGAAATAGAAGAAAAGTCTTGGTGAGAAAAATATTCTGCATTAAGACCAAGGGTCATTCCCTCTTTAATGTTTTCTGCAATCCACTCATCATAATTTAAGACTCCAGCTTGCCCTTGTTTTTTAAGTTCAAAGCCAAAATCTTTTATCTCTCTTGCAGCTTGAATGTAATATCTTCCATCAGTCCAAAGGAAAGCCTCATCTCTTGTCACTACAGCAGTCCCTTGTGAACCAGTAAAGCCTGTCAAGAATTCTCTTTCCTTGTAATAATCTGGCAGGTACTCAGACCCATGTGGGTCCTTTGATGGCACAAGATAAAAATCTATTTTATTTTCTTCCATTAAGTTTCGTATTTTATTTAAAATCACATTATCACTTCCTAAGTCCTATCTTATCACAAGAGGAAATTAGGGCAAAGAAAAAAGTCCGGTCTCCCGAACTTTCTCCTCTTTATTAAATTTTTCTCATTATCGCCTTTACTCCAAATTTAAATTTGCCTTTAAAATAAGAAGCAATATACAATTTCCCACCATGTATAACTAATATATACTAAAAAGAGTAGTACTATTATTAAAATACTTTTAATTATTAAAGCTTGATTTTCCTTAGTAATTTTCTTATTAACATAAAAATTTATAGTTTTATACCCTCCATACAATATAGGAATGTTGATTATAATACACATTAAATTTAAGTAAGAGTTTATAAATTTATCAGAACCTAAAAAGTAAATATTATATTTCCTGCCAAAAAATTTAAGACTAACAAATAATATTAAACTTAGTAATGAAATTCCATACATAGTTCTTTTTTTATTAGTACGCTTATTTAATAAATAAACTAAGATTAAGTATATTATTATAGTTATAATGTAAATTAAAAGCTGTTTTGTACCCACTTTTTCCACCTCTAAATAACTTTATTTTTGTAGATATTTATATTTTCATCTCGATTATATTTTATTGCTTTATCCTTGTCAAGTTTTAATAAAAGAAAAAAGTCCGGTCTCCCGAACTTTCTCCTCTTTATTAAATTTATTTTTAAAATTCAATTGTAACTTTGAATAAGTCTCCGTCAATGTCAATGTCAAAGCTTGCTCCGTGAGCTCTCACGAAGGAGGATGCTATTGATAGACCAAGACCTGATCCTGAAGTTGTCCTTGATTTTTCTCCACGAGTGAATCTTTCCATAAGTTCCTCTGCAGAAATATTTAGTGGATACTTAGAAATATTTTTTATTGTAAGCTTTACTCCACCTTCATCTCTTAGGTCTACATAAACTCTTGAGTTTTCTAGGGCATACTTAGAAATATTTGAGAATAAGTTGTCTAAGACTCTTGAGAATTTTTGTCCGTCAATCTTAAGCATTACTTTTTCTTCAGGAAGATTTGAAATTATCTCAATATTGTTTTCTGAAATTTTATCTTCCCACTCGCCTATTGATTGGGCAACGAGAGAATTAAAGTCAAGCTCTTGCCTATCAAGTTCAATGTTATTTGATGTTGCCTTTGAAACTTCAAACAAGTCTTCGATTAAGACTCTTAACTTGTTGGACTTTTCATTAATTATCTTTGCGTACTCTTTAGCTTCCTCTTGTGAATTATCTTCCTTTGAAAGCAAGTCAGAATAATTGAGTATGGAAGTAAGAGGTGTCTTTAGGTCGTGGCTAACATTGGTAATTAGTTCTGTCTTTAACCTTTCAGACTTTACTGCATCTTCAATAGCATTGTCTAAATTAGATCCAATGTTATTAAAATTATCAACTATGCCATCGTAAAGGCCACCAGCTTTTTCAATCTTCTTCTTATAATTTCCTCCAACTATTTCGCTTGCTTCCCTATTAATTCTCGCAACTTGGTTAATGTTTTTAAGAATTATAAAGTAGATGAAGCCTGCAAAAATAATCATTGGTATAAGAATTGCTTCAGGTGCTGATGCAAACATGCCTGCAAAGAATAGAAAGAGTAGAAATACTACAATACACAAGACAAGATAAACAAGAGTGAATTTCATCTTGGCATTATTTATTTCCTTATTATCAAATTTGTCAACTTTTGAGAATTCTCTAATGCTTGCCTTAAAGGCCCTATAGATCAAAGCATTTTCTACTAAATAGTTTTCTGTATTTTTATTAAATGTGCTCTTCAGTAAGATTACAAGATAGTTTACAGTTAGTGAAATAATCACAAGACCAAGAAGGTAGAATAAATAGAAAATATACAAATTACTATAAATTTGGTTTATACTTGATATTCCTGCACTAGAAAATACAAAAATTACAAATAAAATTATCACAAGTTCTATTGGAAACTTGAAAACTTTTCGCAAGCTTCCGCTGCTGTCAACTTTTTCCATATTCATAAATAGTCCTAATAATGCTGATAAGACAGCTGCAATTAAGACACTTACTCCAATTTGCACTTGGACTTGGTCCATAAAGAGATCTCTTTCAATATCTTTAAATACTTCATCATCTAATGATGCGTAATATGCAAATTTTAAATTTTTAACATTATTGTTACTATTTAATTTACAGAAGGCTTCATTTAAATTTGATTTAAAAGACTTGTCAATAAAATTGTAGTCACTATCCATAAGTCTTTGACTTTTCTGTACCTTGTCTATAATTATTTTATTATCAACAACCAATCCTGTGATTAAGAAATCATTATCTCCCAATTCAATCTCTAGGGGATCAAATTCATTTTTTTCATATTCATTAGTTAGGTAAAAGGTTTTGTATTCAGACTTTAATTCTGGTTGATTTAACATACCTTCGTCCAAGTAAAGTTTTGGGTCAAGTCCCTTGGCCTTTAGGTCATCCTTCTTCTTTTGAGCTTCAATTGCTCCTGGGTCTGTAACTACATCTCCATAAATATCAAAATACTTTAGCTTGTAAGATTTTATAGCATAGTTAAATTCTTTATAACTACTATAAAATTCATCATTGTTATTTACTGACTGATAAAGAGTGTTGTAAATTCTACTTTCTGTAATAGACTCTCTATAAGAAGAATCAGGGTTTTTTTGATATAAAAATAATCCTGCTAACAAAGAAATAAGTGAAATTGCTAAAATTATAAAAGCATAATTGGATAATTTGTAAGAATTTTTTTTCATTATTTTCGCCTCAAATCTTCAAACTTATATCCAAGACCCCACTGAACTTTTAAGTACATTGGCTTCTTTGGATTTACTTCGATTTTCTCTCTAATTCGTCTAATGTGAACTGTCACAGTCTTTGCCTCCATGGCTGGTTCATTCCAGACACTTTCATAAATTTCTTCAATGGAAAAGACCCTGTTGGGATTCTTCATCAAGAGTTCCAAAATTTTAAACTCAATAGAAGTAAGTGCAACTGGTTTGTCCTCTACATAGGCAATTTTTTGCGACAAGTCTAACTTGATACTGCCTATCTCAATAAAGTTCCTGTCCTTTTTTAAATCATAGGCATAAAATCTTCTCAGGTTGCTCTTCACTCGAGCAATAAGTTCCATTGGATTGAAGGGCTTTTGAACATAATCATCAGCACCAATGTTGAGTCCGAAAATTTTGTCTGTATCCTCTGATTTTGCAGATAGGATAATTATTGGGACAAAGGAAACTTCTCTTAACTTAATTATTGCTTCCTCGCCAGAAAGTTTTGGCATCATGAGGTCCATTATAATTAAATCAATTTTTTCATTTTTAAAAATTTCTAGAGCTTCAAGTCCATCTTCAGCGTAAAAAATTTCAAAGTTTTCATTTTTAAGATAAATTCCAATGGACCTTGCGATCTCCTTGTCGTCCTCGGCAATTAAAATATTGTACTTATCCATTACATCCCTCCTTCTGACTTTATAATAGCAAATAATAATTACAAAACTTCTTACAAATTCTTACAAATTTATTAATTCTAATTAATATTTTATCAGATTTTTACCAAATACACTATTTTACACGATCTATTGGTTGTTTTTAAAAACACAAAAGTACAAATAATACTAAAAAATACTATTTATTTTTGACGATTTTTGACCAGATTTGACCGAGTGACACTGGGGAGTGTAATTACATAACAAAAATAAAAACCCCGCATCAAGCAGGGCTTATTTTTTGCAATTAATAAGTATGAGTAATTCTTTTTGATGTTTTTCCATCCTCATCTACTAAGATTTCAACGAGATCTAAGTCGCAATCCTCTTCGTCGTCTGTACACTCCACAAAATAGTGAGTGTAGACTTGCTTCTCTCCAGTTTCTTTTGCCTTTTGTGCAAGTGCTTTTATTTTCTCTTCACGTTTTCTGTCTTTTTCTTCCTCTGCTTTTTTCTCATCTTCGATTTCTTTCAAAAATCTTTCCAACTCAAAAGTTACAACTTTTTCAAAAAAGTCTGCAGGGATATCTGCAACTGTGTAAAAACCAGATGGCTTGCCATTTTTTATAGTGTAGGCCCTTAAGTCCTCATTTCTTTCCACTCTGGCAGTCAAATCGAAGTGATTCAATTTAAAATCAAGATGGTCATGACTTTCAAAATATTTTTTGATGTAAGCTACCACTGGAGTTGATACTAGGTTTGTCATCATTTCATAAGGATCGTAGCCAAACTCAATTGTATCTGCATCAAGGATTGCTTTTTCTTTGTCATCTAGCACATATTGGTCTTGATAATCTTTTATAGCTCTCATCTTGCTTATAATTTCTTCAAGTACTTCCCTTACTCCAAATTCATGCACAATTAAACCTGTCGATTCTTGGCCAATGCAATCTACATAAGTTATATTTTTAAATAGGACCATAACTCCATCTCTCGTACTTCTAATGGTACATTTTTCGAATTTTTGACCTTCCATGTAAGTTGTACAGTAGATGCTATTCCATATTTTTTGCTTTTCGTCAATCTCGATATTAACCTTATAGTCCTTACCTTTTAAATTTTTTACAAATTTAACTGATTTCATTACAATCCCTTTTCTTTTTTCAATTTCTCAATCTCGTCTGCATAAGCATCAATTATAAGATTTTCCATAAGATTACTCATGCTACGATTTTCCTTTTGTGCTTGAGTTTGGATAACCTCTTTTACGAGGTCATCCACCCTAATAGATATCTTGTGTTTTTTTATTAGATTCGTCATAAGTCCTCCCCTTATCTTTCTACAAAAGCATCTTTTAAAACTTCTTCGATAAATTCGTTTATTTTTTCTTGGTCTGCGTCAGTATTTACTGTGTTGTTTGCTTCGTCGTATAGATCCCAGTCAGTTAATGTGTCTGCCCAGTAGCTTGGCTTTAATGGTAGAGTTGCTACAATTTCTTCTTCATCTCTTGATAGGTTATCTTCTATCCTATATTCGATTGATCCGTCTTGGTTTAGGATTGCTTCCATAAAAGTCCAACCAAGATTGTCATATAGTTCTTTCCATTGTTCTGCAGCTACCATTGTTAGTACTTCGTTTAAATTCTTTTTCATTTTGATTTCTCCTTTTTGTTTTTAGCTTTTTCTTACTTTCCTTACTTTCTAAATATATTGTACCCCACTTGTCGGACAATGTCAACATTTTTTTTAAAGTTTTTTCAAAAAATTTTAAAATTTTTTTTGGCTTGACTGATCACTAATTTCATTATATAATTAAATCCAATCAAGAAACCGATTGCCCATCATTTTTTGGTTGTGGATTGAAACATATTTATATGTATTCACACTAGTATTTCAGCCCTTTTTGGGCTGTGGATTGAAATATTCTTTTATTAAGAAGCTTTTAGATATAATCTTTAATTGATTATATTCAGCCCTTATGGGCTGCGGATTGAAATATATTTATATTTAATCACACTGGTATTTCAGCCCTTATGGGCTGCGGATTGAAATATGTTTATATTTAATCACACTTGTATTTCAGCCCTTATGGGCTGCGGATTGAAATATGTTTATATGCAAACAAATTTGCATTTCAGCCCCACGTGGGCTGTGGATTGAAATATTCTTGTATTGAATATTAAAAACTTAAAATACTAGTGTAGAGAAAAAGGGACTGATTTACAGTCCCTTTTTCTTATGTTATACTTATCTTGCATCGATGCAAAAAGATTAAGCTCCTTTATAGGGCTTTTTCTTACTTTCTGTTTGGGCAGTTAACTCTGCCCATTTTTTATTGCAACAAAAAAAAGAGCCCAGGGATCTCTCCCCAGGCTCGAATTGCATTAGAAATATTATTATTTTTTATTTTGTGTTTAAAAAAGTTATAATCGTACATAATAAAAGCCTTAAAACCTAGTAAACATCACACTTACAAGGACAAGGCTCTACAAGGCCTATATAGGCCTTTTTATTTTCTTTTGATACCTTTATATGGCTTAATCTTGCCATTTTCTAACCTTTTAAACTCTTTATCAGTTAAAAGTCTTTTTGCAGCAACCTTAAAGTCATCACTATAAGGCATCAAATTCTTATCAAGTAAATTTCTAAGTTTAACAGCATCTTTTTTGCTTTTCATGTGGGCATGTTGCCCATACTTGCCATTAACTCTTTTTATAAGCCAAGGTCTGTCGATACATCTTGGCTTATATCTTATACTAAGTTTCACCTCAACTTATTTGCTAATTTCTTGTTTCCATCGATTTAATTCAAGGACAGAAGCCTCAATCATGTCATCAAGTTCTTTTTCTGTCACTTTAAAGCCTTGTTCATTAAGTCTCATCAAAACGTATTGCTTTTTAAGATTTCCTTGGTTATTGTCCTTGTAGATTTGTTCCGCCGCTTTTACGGCGATGTCTACTGCCTCCATAACACTAAGGACTTTTTCCTTGCCATACTTTTGCTTAAGTACTGGCACGAGCACTCCTGTCACCAAGACACTCACGATTGACAAAACTACATAAAAAATATTACTGACTGTCATAGTCACTACCTCCATACTTTATTTCATTGATTTCCCTGTCGATTTTTTTCTTTTTGATCCTTGCAAGAGACCACAACTCCACAGTAGTAAAAGAAAACCAAGTAGCTATCAAGGTACTTGGCTCACTTCCAGTCCTGGCAAAGACAAAAAATACAGCTATTGTAAATATGATATTTAAAAAAAGTATCAAACTTACCAAAGCCTTACTATATTGCCCCTTGCCTTTCTTTTTCTTCCTAGTCGACATAAATTTTTCTATCCTTCCACGTTACAGTCATTCCAAGAGTTTCAAAGAAATCCCTTACAGAAACATTGACTCCCTTAACAGTGATGTAAGACACATTGTCGATTAGGATTGCAGCCTTGACAGTCTTACCCCTAACTATTATTGGTACGTAAGGACCAACTTTAGGCCCTACCTTAGGCTTAACTGGTGGTTGTGGTGTGACCTTACCACTAGACTCTAAGGACTTAATTCTGTAAGCCCTTTGCCAAGGTAACCTCTTGATACTCGTTACCTTAGCCCTTGGTTTGATAGCCTCTAAGACTTTGCCATTGCCAAGATATATCCCAGTATGGCCATAGTAATAATTGATACCAGGTTTTTGCCACCAGAGGAGATCTCCCCTCTCTAGCTTAGCCATAGGGATTTGATACATACGAGGATCTCCGTCCCTCATAAATTTTGTTGAGATAGTCCTTGTAGTCTGTGATGTATCAAGCATACCAGTATCCCTCAAAGCCTTGTATGGGATAGAGGAGCAATCACTGTACCCCTTATCCATTCTCCTTTTTTGGGAGTATAGGTCTCCCTCATAGACCATAGCTGCCTTAATAAATTTTTCTACCTTATTTTTATCAAGCATTTTTCCACCTCCTACCTTAATCCGGGGAAAAGAAAATAGACAAAAGCTGCAATAATTATCCCAAAAACAACCTTGATAGCATCGTCGATGTATTTCCTAGTCCTCTCATTAGGCTTGATGTAGTGGTCTGATATCCTGTCGGTGTAAAGTCTATCTAGCTTGTCATCAGTCTTTTTTGTAGTCCTGTCTATACTGGATAAATCTTTCTTTATTATCTCTATGTTAAGCATTTGACTTTGACTAAGTTCTTTTTGCTCATCAATCTGTTTTCCATGGGTTTCAATCTGCTTGTCCTGTGCCTTGTCGTTGTCCTCTAATTTAGAGATTCTGACTTCGTGATCTAAATATTTTTCATCTTCCATATGTCACCCTCTTTTATAAAAATTTAAGGGAGGACTAAGCCTCCCCATGTTTTAACCCTCGATGTCAATTGGCATACCATCTGCGTCAAGACCAAGAGCCTTTAAATCTTCAAGGACTGCCTCTCTCCAGATTGCAGGTACTTGTCTAACCTTCTTGTTTTCTGGATTGCAAGTTCTTCTTTGTCTTGATACCAATCCAACATATAAATCTAGCATACTTACACCTCCTCTATACTTTAAAAATTTGTATAAAAAAAGACTTGCTATTGCAAATCCAATTAATACCTTATTTAATTTCCTTACCATTTTCATCAAATCCTTGTGCCTTAAGTTCTGCAATAACTGCTTCCCTCAAGTGTTTAGGTACTAACCTAACCTTTTTGTTATTTACATCACAAGTTCTTTTGCCATTTTTTACTAGTCCAACGTATAAATCTATCATGCTTGACCTCCTAAAATAGTTTCATAAATTGTTGCTAAAACTTCATCATTTTTTTCTGCCCTTTCAAGGTTTGTCTCATAGTTTGTTGCAACCGCCTCAGCAAGTGCCATGTTTCCGTCGTTAATCTTTTTAAGTTCTTGTAAGATTGCTCCAGAGTCTCCACCTGCTTGCAGTTCTTTCAAAGACCTTTCATTAATAAATTCTATTGCCATTTATCATCACTCCTTACATATAAGCCCCTACAAAGCCATAGAAATATGACTCCATACCTTCTGGTGTGTCGGCTCTGTCAATCCTTATGTCTACTCCAATGCACCACTTATCAGCAGTTTTTGTTTTGGTCTTAAAATTGTATTTTTGACCTATAAACTCTTCTGGCACTACTTCCCAAGTTGGGTTAGAGTCTTTTGCGTTAAGTGATACCTTGACAGTCATCTTTGCACCTTTTGCTAACTCCGTTAGTGGATTTACAACTACTGCTGATGGTTGAGCATCAACCTCTTTTGTCAACCTATACCAACAATGAGTGATTTTTTTCGTAAATGTGATGTAGCCTGTTCCCTTTGCTCCAAAACTATCAGTAGCCTCTATCTTAATTCTATGCTCGCCATTTAAAAGTTTTGCATAGTCAAGTTTCCCAATACTTACTGTCTTTGTTTGGTCTGGTGTAATCTTTCCAAGGTCTTGCACTTGTACATCATCAACATAGACCTTAACTGTGATATCGTCGCCATCTGGGTCGGCAGCCTTAAAAGTAAAATTAAAAGGTTTATTTTGCTCCCCTAAGTTGGAGTTGGTAACTGTCACTACTGGATTGGAATTTACTTTTTTGAAAGTATATCGCCTTATGGCACTTGCCCCGTTGGAGTCACTAACTGTAATTTCTATGGTGTTTTCTTTGTTGAGTTCCAACTCATCAAACTTTACTTTGTCAATGTCAATCTCATAAGACTCACCTTTAGTTGCGTTATTGATTGTCCTAATTGTCGCTGAGTTTAACTTTACAGTTACGTTTAATGTCTCGTTGGAGTCTGGGTCATCTACAGAAAAGACCTTTTTAAAAGGTGCTTTAAAGCCCCCTAAGTCCTCATCCTTACCAGAGATACTTGGTGTTTGGTTTGCAATACCTTCGTAAACATACCAGTAAGAGCCAGATTTTCCGTTGTCTGGGTAGGCTCTACGATTGTCGGATTTTACAGTATCAAGTCTTGATTTTTTTCCATATTGAGGTGTTTTTATTTTAGGTCTTCCATATACAGCTTTCATAGTGCCTCCGAACCCAGAAGGCACGTCTCTCACTTCATAAAAGGCATACTTATCTCCGTACTTTTTTCTTGTTTCTTCAATATAATAAGAATCTGGGGTTTTCCAACCCATTCCGGAGTACCCATGTACATATTCATAATCTCCATAGGCTATGGCATCCCCTGTATACCCATATTCAAACTTCCCCCATTTATGCAATGTCATCTTTTATCACTCCTTTTCTAAATCACAAATCTCGCCATTTGTGGGTCGTAAATACCCTCAAATTGTTCTGCCCCGTCCAAGCGTTTAAGGTCAACTTTAAAGTTGTTGTATCTTGCGTCTGTTTGGATTGATGTTCCCATTGCTGCAATTCTAAGCATTAAGTCTTGGATTAAATCCCAATTGCCTTTTACTGTTTGGTTAGTCCTTCCCTTGCCTGCTAAGTCCATCAAATCAAGTTGACTTGCACAAATCATTGACCTATCAATATTTATGCTGATGGTCTCAACATTTGCAACCACCACGATTATATCCATGGATATCTCAACCATCTCTTGGTCGTGGACTGGTATATAGTCTGCGTGGTCGTCATAATAAGCCACCCCGTATAGGATTTCTCCCTTGCGTGGGTCTTGTGCAAATAGACCAACCTCAGACATCAAAAATCCTTTTTTAGTCTCATGATTAGTTATTGCAAGACTAATAGTGCTTGTTCCGTCGCCATTAGCCTTTATCCCCCTAATGTCGACCTCTTGCACTTCCTCAACGAGTTTATCCATAACAAAAAGAGCAGCAGTACTTTCAATCTTTCCAGTACCTATCGCTGCCTTTGTAAAATTTAAAGGCTCTCCTATTTGGCAGTACGCCAAGAGGTCTCGCCCTTTTTCGGTTAGGTAAAATCTTCCTCTTTGCATTTCTTCTCCTTTCTACACCCTAAAAGCATTTTTGCTTTCATCATAAAGTCCCTCAAATTCTTCATTTTCTTTAAGATTTTTAAAATCCTTAGAAAATTCTGTCCTCATCTTAGACCAGATTAATTTTTCCCCAAAAAATAACTTGCTTTTTGACTTGCCATTGATGATTATGTCTTTCTTTTCCCATAAACTCATAACATCACCTAGTCTATTGCATAAATTGTATTGGGTTTTTTAGTCGTCAAATTGTTGTATTCTGTGAGGCTCATCTCAACAACATCAGGCTTTTTATCAAGTTTTTCCTTGAGTTCTACTGTCCTCTTGCACAAATCCCCAATCCAATCTTCCAAGTCTCGAGTACTTGACAAATCCGCCCATACAGTTGAGGTATTATATCCGTCAGTCTTGCCCCTAGAAATATCCTTACCATAAGCGGACTCCCACTTGTTATTCCACCCATCTATCATGGTTTGGGTTACGTTGTTTTTCTCTGCTCCGTCCTCAATACCTTGTAGCTTTTTGATGTCAGCTTGGGTGATTAGACTTGGAGATATTTCCGTATAAGCACTTCCAGACCACCTATAAATATTTTCTGTGGATAGGTCAACATAGATTTTTCCCTTTTCTCCACTGCTTGGGAAATTGGTCTTACTTGCAAACTCTAAAACATCATCAACATAAGATGGCAACTGGTCGGCAGGTACTTTCCCATCTCCACCAAGTGAGGCATATCCGTTAGCCTTGCCCTTGTTTGCGGTGTTTTCTGCAGTGTAATCAAGCTTACCTGCACTTACCTCTTGCTTAGTTGCATAAGTCTTTTTGATGTCCTCACTCTTTGCGTAAGGTGTAAGGTCATAGACCCTTATCGCCTTTTCTGGTAACTGTGCCTCGGGTACTTTTCCACTTCCATCAAGTGCAGCATACCCATTAGCAGCACCTTTTTTTATTGCATCTTCTTTTTTTGCAAGGTCTTTTTTATTTACTAAGTTTTCTAAGTGTAAGCCTGTAAGGAGAGGTTGCCAAGATGACCAATTACTTCCAGAGCCTGCCCTAAAGTAGATTGAGTTTTTATCTCGCCCGTCATAGGCAACTTGGAAAAAGTAATTTCCAAAATTCATAGTGTTGATATACCAGCCTTTTTGCCTATTTGGCGTATTAGGTGAGTCATAGTGAGCAAAAAACCACTCTTCTCTTATGGTGTCTGCGTCGACTCTGCCCTTTGCCTTAAGTTCTCCAACAGTTGTTCCATCAGCCTTTTTATATCCCTCTAAATCCTTTGAGGTTAAATAACTTGATAAATCATAAGTGGTATCTTTTAAAGCCTCGTCTGGGAGTTGGTCTATTGGTACTTTTTTGTTGCCATCAAGGGTTGCTACAAATTCAGCACCTCTTTTAGCTTGCATAAGTTGAGCTATTTCTTCGCATTGATAGCTGAGCAATGACCCCAACGTATCTGTATTAGCCCCATAATCTACAATTCCTCTTCGTCTGTCGTAACCCTTGTAATCATAGGTTACATTGCTTTTCCCAAGGTCTGATTTCTCGTCAAACTTTGCGTTCCAAGTGTCTTTTTCTTTATCCGTTACAAACCTATGGCTTGGGTCTGTTTCAATTATTCCTGCCTTATGGGTTTCTGGGTGGGTATAGACTGTGTCCTCATCATCTGCAAAAACAACTTGCCCATCAGAATTGAGTTTTAAAACTTGTCCTGCTTTTCCACCTTCTGGCATTTTAACCCTATTATAAATTGCCCTGAATATCTCAACTATACTGTCTTTGTTGGTATTAAGTTCTGCTGCAATCTCCCTAAAAGTGTCATACTCTTTAGGAGCGTCCTTTAAGATATCGTCCAACTTGTCTATAAGTTCCTGCGGCTTAAAAGTTAGGTACTCATCAAGTGGCACTCCATCTTCTGTAAATATAGTTGACGTAAAAATATGTGGAGATACTATGGCAAATTCCCCAGTTGTCTCATCATAAGCAAGGAGTTTCTTCCCCTTAAAAACTTGATTTATATCATTAATTTTATTCGCCATATTTTAGTTTCGCCCCGCTTTCCTCTTCGACTTCCAAAAACATTCCTTCTCGGTTTAAAGTCCAAACTTCTGGCATAATAGCAACCCTTTTAATCTTTTTGTGGTAAGTCGCCATTCCCATAAATATTGAGTTTTTAAATTCCTTGTCCTCAACCTTATTAGGTAAGACTTTGTAATGTTTGGTTTTTTGCCCGTACATTCCATAATAAATGGTTTGGTCTCTTACAAGGACTATGCCTTCAAGCCATGACCTTGTATTTTTAACAGTAAAGAGGGCCCTTATAAAATCCTTAAACATTTTCTCACTTTTTAAAAAATCACGAGTGTAGATCCTAAAATAATAGGGATCTCCTCCATACTCAAACCACTCCTTAAGCCAAGTATCATCAAAGACATCAGATAGGAGTTGTTCCACCGCATACGGAGTCCCCTTGTGCTTGTGGTACTTGATAGAGTTTTTTATAAGCTTTCTTTTTTTCCCTATGGGTAGGTCTGGTTCCCAAAAATCCACATGGAGTTGATATCCCAAATGGTTTAAAAATTCTTCGGGTAGTTCATCAATCCTGGAATATAAAAAAAGTCTTGGTATCAACTCTTCCCAGTTTTTATCCAGGTATGGTTGCAAGACTTCGTTTATAGTTCTTAACATTTTTGACTTATCCAAGGAGTTGGGGAGCATTTGATTTAATAAAATATCACTCATCTTCTACCCCCTTAAATTCTATCTTCTTTTGTCCGTTGTGGATTGCTATCTCATCATAGGCAAGTATCTTAAATTCTGGCGATGCAATATTGACCCTCTTAGCACCTGCCCTTATAAGTCTTTCTATCAGCTTGTCTGGGTTTATATCTCGTCCAAGTCTATTTTTCTGCCATTCAATCCAGTCCCTGACTTCCTCATCAACTCTTTTTGCGATATCCGTTGTAAATAACTTGTCCTCAACTGATACATAGTAGCTTAGGTCAAGTGAGTAATTTACTGCCTTGGGTTTTTTGACCTGTACTTTATCAGTAAGAGGTCTTACCTTTCTGTCGTTTACAACTTCTTTGACTTTTTCAATAATTTCTTCTGATGGTAGTTCCCCACCTGCCATTAGTGGCACTATGTCGACAACTCCAGGCTCTGGAGAGTGGACTGACACATCAACTATATCGGGATTGACCCCTCTTGTATGGTAGATGTAAGCCCCGTCTGGCCCCGCCGTAGAAAATTTCTCTGGAGCCTCATGGATTCTTTGTCTAAAATGGTCGTCTGTTTCTCTTTCTGCTCCACCAGTGGACTCCGTAGTGTTGACCACGGATTGAAAATAAGGAAATACATCGACGATTATCTTAATTTCTCCTGGTACAATTCCATTTCCTTTAATGCCAACAATTTCAGATTCTGCGATAGTTTCAATTTCTGTCACACCTGCAGGTATATGGACCTCTTCCAAAGTCCTAAACATAAGACCTTCTCCAGTCTTTGCCCTAGTTCCCTTAGGTATGATATTGACATAGCTTAGAGGAGTCGACATGGTAAATTTAAGACTTGTCCTTGCAGTAGATGCCTCAAGTCTTTTCTCGTCCATGAGTGCACCTATATGGTCAAGATAGTCCCCTCTTGCATAAGCAAGGAGTGTCTGTTTGCCCGTGTCGTTTATCATCTCTCTTTCCAAGATTAATAGATTCACTAGAGTAAGTGCGTGTATTCTCTCGGGAGATGCAGGGTAAATATCCTTATTAAGTCTTGTGGCCAACTCTTGTAGGGCCTCGTCCTCGATGCCCTCAACATCGATATCCACATAATCTATGTCTTTTAAATCCCAACTCATTTATAACACCCCCTCCTTGATTTTAAATTTAATTTTTAGCTGTATCTGGCCATCCATAGTTGACTTGTAAGGCTTAATCGACACAATATCAACTCTTGGCTCGTACTCCTCAACTGCCTTATCGACTGCATCAAATATTGGTCCTAATCGATTTATAGGCATATCGATAATATTACCATCTACTCCTAACTCTCTATCTAAAAAGACAGTGCCTTTTATGGTCCCCATTAGGGTATGTAAGCACTGTCTTATATCATCTAATCCAGTAGCACCAAGATTTATATCTTGAGGCTCTCCTGTATCAAAATCCAGTATCATTTTCTCCTACCACCCTTTCTCTTAGGTCTAACTATCTTTGGTGGCTTAATTCCAAGATATTTTTGGGTTACATCTGCGATAGGTTTAAGTGGCATAAGCATTGCAGCCGCCACTGGTTTCTTAGTCACTGCTTTTTTGACCAAGTTTTGAGCAACTTTTTTGCCAACCTCTTTTTTATCGGCTTTTACGACTTTGGTCTCCGCCTTAGGCTTTGGTGCAACCTCTTTGAGATTAAGGTCGAGATCCATAGCAAGGACATTACCCTTGTTGTCTATCCTGCGATAGCTGTGACCTATATCGGCAATTACGAATTTTCCGATTTTCTTATCCCCTATAAAAAATGTCAGTTCCTCGCCTTTTGTCATTTTTTCTTTTAATTTTAAAAATTCGGAGTATGGATTGACCTTGTCCTCTATCCTTAAATCTAATTTTACCTGGAGTTCATCAAGCCCTTCTCCAATAAATTCTAGGGTCGGCTTAGTTTGCAAAGAGTCATGTTGTGCCATTCTTACACTAGACTTGATTGACAAGTCTTTGTAAGTAAATATCCTATTACTGCTAACTGTAAAAGTTAGATCACCTAAAGCTCCAAGCATTATCCCACACTCCCTGCTGTGTCAGCTCTGCCTTGTAGGTTACCAATGTGAGTTGGTGCCTTGACAGACCCACTTACATTTAAGTTCCCACTGATATATACATCAGCCATGACATTGACACTACTGCACTTAACTTCCATTTGACCATTCTTGTATTTTACATAGTCGCCATTATTAAACATTATGATTTTTGTTTCTCGGTCTGTGACTGGTGGCTTGTACTCATCATTGTAATAAGCCCCTAGGATATAACCTTCCTCATGGCCATTAGGCAAAAATAGACACACCACCTGCTCCCCAACTTCTGGCATAGCATAGATCCTCATGCCTTTAGTGTGTAGAAAGGTTATAGGTATTTCCTTTGAGGTGGAGTCGTCTCGGTCGGTAAAGAGGACTCTTGCAGTTGCATCTTGCTCGTTTATTGCAGACACAGTCCCTATCATAATTAAGTTATTTTCGCTTTCGTAGTCTCTGTTTATTCCTTCTTCGTACATTCTCATCACCCCTTAAGCCTTAGTTGGTCTGTAAGCAGTGTAACCTGCTGTCCTTAGCTTAGCTTTTACTACTCCTCTTTTTGGTTGTGCCTCTATTACTTCTCCGTTGCCAATATATATCATGGCATGGCCCTTACCACCTCGTCGGTAGTTTAAAATATCTCCTCTTTGTAGATCATTCATATTGATTTTTTGCAAGTACCCACTTGTTGGGAGATTTGCAGTGGAAAAGGCAGCACCTGGAGGCATAAGTCCCGCTGCTGACATTGACCTACACACAGTGGAGGAGCAGTCAGCATAATTTGCAGACATACGCATAGGTTGAGAATACCTCATACCTATCATAGATTCTGCATGGGCTATCATCTTTTCTATACTGTCGCTTCCTGCACTCCCCATGGAGTTTCCTTGGGAGTCCACACTTTCTGACGATACCTTTATAGACATGCCCTCATAAAATTTTCTGCAGGATAGGGATACTGTATATCCACTTGACGAGATATTGTGCGATACCTCATCTATTAGGTAGTCCCCTGAAAACTCTCCGAAGTCTGTTACCTTGATTTTCTTCTTTGCGTATATAGGCTTAGTCGGTGCAAAGTTAAACTTAGCAGTCTTAGACTTGGCATTTTCTTTTTTCAAGGCATCCTTGCAGACCTTTTCGCACTCTGCTTGAGATTTTACCTTTTTATTGAGTCTTAGTATTCTTCCTGAGTTCTTTTCTTTCTCGCTCCCTGCCCTTGCCTTATAAGTAATTCCTGTCTTGGGATCCTTGTATTGGTTCTCACAAGCAGTATAAGCACCAAGAGAGGTCTCTGAAAACTCATAGTCAAGCAAGTCCACAGTGTCGCCATCAGCGTTAAAAGTTGGATTTTTAAGGTCAGGATATTTTATCTCATATTCTGCCTCTTGGCTCTTGTAGTAGTCCTCATCAGTGATGATAATCTTTTTTGACTCAACTTTTACATCATAGCCAAGGTCCGTGGATATCTTTTTGATAAACTCGATGTCCGATGTATTTTTTTGATCTAGCTTGTCATACTTTTTATTGTCTTTGATGTTAAAAATAGCAGACATTTTATTTTTGCTTGCGATCTCCTTGACTATGCTTTTATAGTCGATTTTTTCCCAAGCCTTAGATCTCTTAGTGTCTTTTATCTCTCCAGATATGGCGGCAGATACTGCCTTTATGCTTGCCGTATTTCCTTTACCCTTGCAAAATATATCGTCAACCTCAAACTCACCGCAAGATAAAACAGTCTCGTCGTCAAACTCAATATCAGCAGACATCTTATCTCCCTTTTTAGGGTACCACTCAGTCATCCAAGGTCTTTCTACGTTATGGAGGTTTACCTGGATTTCCTCTGCATCATTGTCATTATCTGTGTAGGAGTAATCAAGCAAAAAGGGAGATATGTCTTTACTTATATCCACCCCTTCATATATTAATTTTAACTTTGTCTTCCTCATCTAGTCACCTCTTCCAAGGTGGTGCATTAGAGTCATTAAGGACTGGTATGTCGGGGCAGATTAATTCCACTCCCGACTTAAAAAAGACAGTGCTTGCAAGTTCGATGTTAGCTTCTACAAGTTCTTTCATGTATTTTTCATCTCCATAAACTCGGTAGGCGATTAAATCCCATGTGTCTCCAAGTTTTGTGGTGTAAATATCCACTGTATTTATCATGTAAAGGCCCTCCTTCTTCTGTCTCTTGATACCTCGTCCATTGTTTCCCTTACAACTCTCTTAAGTTCTGGGATTGACTCGTTTATAGCATTTCTGATGTTGGCTTCATTTCCTCCGCCTCTGGCATCTACTGCTATAGTGATATTAACTGGAGATGACCCGCCGCCTACACTTCCTAAATTGTAGTTAGGTGTAAGGTCTTGTCTACCAAGTAACCCCATTCGGTTACCTGCATATTCCCACAGTGCTTGTGATCTCTTATTTTGATTAAGAGGTATAACTGCTTCGTGGTCTCCACCTTCTCCAATTAGGGTCATTTGTGGACCAGTTACTACCCCACCAGTTGCCATGGCAGGGACACTACTTCCACCACCAGTGAGTTTTTGTATTCCACTAGATACTTTGTCTTTGATGTTAGAGGCAATTCCCCCAACACCTTCTTTTATTCGTCCAACAATCTCTTTGGCTTTGTTAAGGGGGGCCAAGAAAAAGTTTTTAACAGAGTTGCCTGCGTCCATAAAGTGTTGTTTCATAGCTGCAAACTTTTCTGCTACTTGAGCCTTAAGTTCTCCAACCTTAGCCTTACCTGCTTCGATTTTAGAGTTTACCCAGTCCATAGCTGCACCTGCAACTGCCTTGACCTTGTCCCAGTTTTTCCACAATAGGATAACTGCTGCAACTGCAAGCATAATACCTGCCACCATAGGATTAGCCATAAGCAAGCCTACTAGACTTTTTACGATTTTAAAAGCAAATCCCAAAGTTTTAAAAGCATTGTACAGAGATAGTACTATAGGCACTGCAACTGCAAGCCCTGCAATTACTCCTGCTATCTTTAAAATGGCTTCCATCATCTTGGGGTGTTCTTCTGCAAATGCCTTGGCTTTAAGTGCAAGCTCTTGGAGTTTTTCCACCCCTTTTTTAAAGTAAGGCAGCATTATCCCGCCAACAACCATTCCTGCGTCTTTTGCTTGATTACCCAAGATCTTTAACTGGTTGG
>OHAU01001466.1_pt1 | contig 27240 bp, 46 predicted proteins | sample 1577181 | NCBI WGS metagenome assembly OHAU01 (sample SAMEA3541472, study PRJEB24748) | human gut metagenome | biome: human gut; feature: human-associated habitat; material: faeces | place: China | collected 2012 | reverse complement strand
CCTCGTCCCACGCCTTGCCGTCCGCGCCGTTCTTGTCTGCCTCTGCGATAGCCCGGATGCGGGCGAGTTCTTCGGTGGTGATCATTCTTCCGGCTCCGTGGCTTCAAAGAAATCCTGCAAAATTTCATCGGGGGTTGATTCCATGCCCGGCATCCCGGCTATGACGGAAGACATGTCTTGCACCATCTCGATCAGCCTCGGCACGGCGTTGCACGCGGCGACGATGTAGGCGGCGTCGGATGCGGTAATATCAGGTGAATCAGCTACTTTGATTACTTCGTCATCAGGATCTAATGGGCGTGTTGAGATCCGAGTGACGATTCCTTGACCACCTTTTCCTAAGAACGCTGCATTATATCTCCATGCTTCCCACGGCCCCGGCACCGCCGCCTTTCTAAGCCGTTCCAGTTCGTCAAGGCATTCTTGTGCGGTCATCACCCATCATCTCCCTGACTTATAGTCTTTGTATACGTTTTAAATACTTTAACCTTTTCGATGTGCCCGCATTTCGGGCAAGTGAAAATATCGCTTGCAGGAATAACAAAATGAACACTGAGAAGGAGCATAACAACAATAAGCCACAGACTTGCACCACGGGTAAGGAGAAAACCTAGCCACGCTATTGTTGCCAATGCCGATAGATTTGCAATAACGCAGAAAATGAACCCCATGTTATTGCTCATTCAGCACCTTTTCCCAGTCTTGTGGGGTTACGGCCCAACAAAGACCTCTTCCTATCACACACGATCCGTTGGGACATCTTTCAGGACATTCTTGTTGTGCCTCAAACGTTTCCCGGCACATATACGCCCGTGCAATGGCCGCTTTCGAGCACTTCATAATTTCGTCAAGCTGTTCGTTGTCCATTTTGCAACTCCAGATTATGTCTACGCGAGGGCCAGCAGCGGCATATCAAATTCAGGAACAGGATACTCCTGCGGGGAATAGTTCGCCGACGCCAGTGCCGCCGCGATGGGCGGGCAGACGCTGTTGCCGATGCCGCGCACCTGCGCCGTCTTGGTGATCGGCGCTCCGTCCGCCGTTTGTTCCAGAACGTACCAGTTGGGGAAGCCCTGCGCCCGGGCAAGCTCGCGGGGCGTGAGCATCCGCATTCCGATATCGGCGAGGATGTAGGGTGTTCCCTCAATGCTGACCGTGACGAGCCCAAAGCGATCTTTCGTCGTGACGGTATGCAGGGGGGAGTCCGCGGCGCATCCGAAGCCCTGCCCGTAGTATTTGGCAAGGAATGCGGAAACGAGGGCCGTCTTTCCTCCGCCTCCCGGCATGACCGTGGGCACGGGTTCTCCGCAGGGTGCCCCGATGCTGTTGCCGAAGTCCCGCTGGAGGTGCGCGGTACACAACGCATGGTGCGTCCCCTCGGCGGAAACGGTATGCAGGGGGGAGCCCGCAGCGTCGCCCACGTTGGCGCCGCGCATCTTGACCATGTGCGCGGCGCACAGGGAATGGTGATCGATGGTGGTCACCGTCCCGGCGGGCACGTCCACGGGCTGGCCGACGACACCGCCGAAGTGCTTGGCAAGGAACGGCCGCACCAGAGCGTGGTGGTTGCCCGTCGTTTGCGTTGCCAGCGGTTCGGCAATGTCGGTAGGGGCATGGCCGCTGGTATTCGTCACGACGAACGGCCGCACCAGAGCAAATCTGTTTTCGCAGGTCTGTGTGGGAAGCGGTGACTTAATGCCGCATCCTCTGAATCCTTGCTCGCCACTCTGAGGCCCGTAGTAGCTCACGATGAACGGTGTCGGACTGTTCAGAACATAGCGGACAACGCCTTTCGCTATGCGCTTGAGCGTGTTTTCCGCCAAAGGTCGCACCGCCCGGATGCCATACCGCGACATAACTTCCTCGGACGAGGCGAAAATTGATGGGCACGGCAGGGACCAGTCGATGCACTCGGCTGCCGTTTTCCACGGCTTCCGTTTCCCGGCGAGAACTTCCGGCGAGTCCGGCGCCCCATGCGTCGGCTCGGGCCAAACGATGGGCCGGTTATCCCGCCGGGCGATCATGAAGAGGCGCTTGCGGATGGTCGGCGCGCCGTAATCGCAGGCCCGGAGTTCCCGCCAGTCGACGCGGTAGCCGCAGGAACGGAGCTTTCTGACGAACGTGCGGAACCTCTCCCCCTTTGCAGCCTCAATGATGCGGCCTCTGTTGTCGAGAGGACCCCATTCCGCGAACTCCTCCACGTTTTCGAGGAGAACGACGCGCGGCGCCCTGTCTCCCAGTTCGGGAATCCAACGATCCACTAGCACCATCGCGAGCTCACGCCGCCGGACATCGCGCGTCGGTGCGCCGCCCTTGGCCTTGGAGTGGTGCGTGCAGTCCGGCGACATCCAGAGGAGGCCGACGCGCCGGCCGCGCGTCACCCACTGCGGCGAGAGGGTATACACGTCCTGCACATGGTGTTCGGTTTCAGGATGGTTCCGGGCATGAAGGCTGACGGCCACCGGATCATGGTTGATGGCGGCATGGACATGGATGCCCGCCAGTTCAAGCCCGCAGGACGCGCCGCCCGCGCCCGCGAACATATCGACGACGATTTCCTCGGTCTGGGCGCGGAATGTGTCTTTCAGCATATGTACCTCTCCAAATAGATGGTCAGAAAAAAGGCGACCCACATCAAAGTGAGCCACCTTTCGCTTGGCGTTAAGTTCATTCAAAACCTCTCAGGTATGCTTGCCAGTACTCAGATGAGGTTTTGTATTTATTGTCATTACGTAGATTCCCCTCCTCCTTTTTGCGCATCCACCACGTTTTCACGGTTCGTTCAAAGACCTTCCAAATCCCCGGCCAACGCCGCATTGATTCTTCACGCTGTCGTGTAGCCCCCGGAGCTTTGCCAAGAATAAAGGGGCATACTACACAGCCAATTCGGTGAAATCCCTCGTCATACAGTGAAGGGTATTGCAATTTTCGGTTTTCGATGAACTCCCAGACGGCCCATTCAGGCCAGTTGAAGATCGGCTTATATGTCGTCTGCCCATTGAACATCGCAATTCTGGGGCGTGATGCTCGGCGTACACTTTCTTCGGCGCGTATGCCCATAATTCGATGCTTGAGGGGATGAAGCCGCGCCGGTTCTTTTTTCAGAACGTCACAGCACCAACGAATCGTTCGCAGCGGTGGACACTTTTTTTTGATCCCCTCCCACATCGTTGTCTTGGGATAGAGCCACGTTACAGATGGATATTCCCGTTTGATGAACTGGACGACTTCCGGAGGATCTATGCGGGTGCACGAGTAGAAAGCCTCATGCTTGACCCCTGCCATGCGGCACAGTTCCAGAGTCACGATAGAGTCTTTACCGCCGCTGAATCCCACAAAAAAGCCTTCCTCGGGTTCGTTCTCCCGCAGGAAGGCTATACTCTCGGCTATATAGTCACCTGTATCATATCCGGGTAATGATAACTGCCGGATGGTATTTTTCATTCTTTGATACCTTCACCTGGGAATATACCGACAGCCACAATATCCCCGTCTTTTTCCTCATTCAGACCATACACTGTGGCGTTTGAAATCCTATTGCCTTCCTCGTCACTGAAATGCTGAACAGGGAGATGACGATCATATTCTCGCAGAATTTTGATTAATTCACCGACAGTCATTTACATATTCCTCCATATTTTTGATAGAGACGAAATTGACAAATCGAGCCTTTCTCCTATCCAAACACAATACCTCATATTCACCACGCCGTAGGAACAATGCTAAAATATCCGATCGCTTGATCCGGTATTCATGAACATCTGAAACACCGCGGCGTACACCTATACACCCGGCAGTCACAGCATCGAGAGTATAAGAGATCCAATCACGTTCGGCAGGTCTATGGACTCGGAAACACGCCACATAGGGAGGGAGTTTTTTGAAATATTCTAGTTCAATAGGTTTCATTAAGCATTCACGCCGAAAAGGACGTTGCGCCCTAAAAAGTTTCTTCCAGAGGGATAATTCCGAAAATCCTGTATAAAGTATCCAAAGAGTTCCAAGGGTAAACCAATATCCATAATCATCCAGTTCGTTGCATAGTTCGGAGAACCGTACGATGGCTTCTGGAGTACTCGATAACTTTTCCAACTCTAATGTAATCTGTTGGAGCCGTTTATTTGGTACAAAATGAGAAGAAATATCGTATTGAAGCCCTTCATACCAAGCGACACTAGGAAGCAAAGGAATCGGTATATGTTGAGGGTTCCTTATTAGCTCCATTTATTACCTCAGTAATCAACTAAATAGCGTTGTCTTTTTCGTCACACGTTACGGCCTCTGTCAATTCAGTAATCTTTCTATCAACGATCTGTTCCATGCCCTTCGCTTGCCTGAGCAATTCGCTGCTTCTGCGTCGAAAATAACCTCTCTGGTATTCACGCATTTTCGACACGCAACAGAGCAAAGATTCAAGCTGTTCCAATCGATCCATTTCATGCCCTCCATATTGGTAGATTTATTCCGCGTGGTGACGGATGCGCGGCCCCCGATAATCGTTAGTTTTGTGCAATGGCCGTGTCAGTGGCATTCTGCGGCTCTTCGGGAGAAACTATCTCCCCAGACAAAGAGGCAGATTCAGGGTTTCCTTCCGAGATGGTATCAGTCCCCCGGCAGGGGAGAATCGAGACGATAGTTTCCGTAAACGTGTTGCCCTGCTCAACTTTGCAGCCACATTCGACAGGCATGACTTCAAGAGCAAACATCCCAAACCCTTCTCTTCGATTTTTTCCCATTTCCTTATTTCGTCTCTGCTCGGGTCAACACAGCCTTTCCCCTCTCGGGGCGCCAGTCGCCGATTCCAAAGGAATTGCTGGCAACATCGGCAAACGGTTGATCCGCCCAAGCACAGCCCGCGCCTTATTCAGCGCAGCCTGTTTCTTTAGGCATCCTTCGGTATGCTGCCCTTCACTGGGCCAACACCCTTCCTCGTGCTTGTAGCCAATGTTCACCATCTCAGAGAGTACAGCGTAAAGCTCCGGAGCGGCCATGGCCAATTGCATCTGCCGGAAGTCCGCAAGGCAGGCGTAGAACAGGTTCCGGCCACGGGCATCGTTGATATACAGGCCCCCCTGTCCGAAATGCCACTCCTGTTCGATCTCGGTGGCCGGAACGGGGCAATAGGCATCATTGAACGCCTCTGGCGAACAGGGGAAAAATTCCCCTGCCCCTTTCAATATCCACCAGCCCACAGGGATGTTCACCATGCCTATCCCGGTCTTGATGACAAGTTCCGGGCCGGAGTTACCCGCCGCCACTGCCGGTTCAATCCCCATACCCCTGAGAGCTTCAAGGCATTCCACCGTATCGTCGAACTGCACCGCTTCAATCGGTATCGGCAACCTTACATACTTGCCCATCTTCTTCTCCTTTTTTCCAGTCGTCACAAATGGCGTTTGCCAGTGTCCGCCAACCGTGTAGCCCGCATATATGCCCTTCCGTGTATTCCCTACCCATAAACGTTATTTTTCTGCCTTTGCGATGGGCACAGTTCAGACAGTTCCGTGTAGGTGCTTTTTTAATCCAATGCACTGCGGCTTTAGTGATTTTGGGCATCGTCATCATTCTCCAGTTTTTGCACCAGCGGAAAATACAGTTTTCCCTTTCCACGAGATGTTTTTCCGGGAACATGAACGAGATAGGATGGATGTTCACGCGCAAGGCCGACCTCTGGAGCCTTCACTCCTAACTCTTCAGCGCACTGCTTGGCGTATTTCGAGGGGGGCTCCCCCGCAGGCACGGTACACACGACAACGCCGTGCTTTTCCTTGACGTATCCGCCCGATGCGCTTTTCCAGCGTACCCTGTCTCCGACACTGAACCTGTGCATCGTCAACACCTCACCAGTTTTTTACCGTTGAAGGAGGTAAAGGAGTTCCGCACCTTCTGGGACGGCGTACCGTCTGTCTTGAACGGTCGGACTGTCGCTTGCCAAGTATTGCCCTCCCCAACGAGGCCAATCCGCTCGATGATTCCCTGCGTTCCGGCCAGATCGAATCCCGTCACGCGATCTCCAATGGCGAAGGGGCACAGTGCCGCCGCATAGTTCTGTTTGGCTGCATCCAGAGCCTCCTTTGCGGCCATAAAATTGGCCTCCGCCTTTTTCCAAACATCGCGTCGTAGCTCGATAACTTCCTTAGATTCCATGTTGTTTCCTCGTAGGTAATAAAAAAGCCGCCAGGTCATGATGACTTGGCGGCTTGGTGTTTAGAATGGCTGAGGGCTATTCCGCGTCAGGGGTAGGCGCACTGGCACTTGCCCCGCGGCGCCTCTCCCAGAGGGCCATATCCTTCATCTTCTTGCGGCGTTCGCGCTGGAGCCCCTTGCAGACCAGCGGAGTGCCCTTCTTGAATCCCCATTTTTCGCGGTATTGAGCAGCATCAAGGCCATGGGTGGCGAGGTGCTTTCGCGTCAATATCTTAAAAGTCTTGCCGCACTCCAGGCAGGTAATGGACTTTTCCTTGATCGACTTGCGGGGATCCTCATGTGTGGCTTCCACTTCGCAAGCTTCAACGGCAGGCCCCTCAGCAATCTGCCCAAGCTCAACAGTGAGCTTTTTGACCATAGCCATGATCTCGTCTTCGCTCATCACGCGGACGCTGGCTTGGGCGCGAACAAGTGCCAATGCTTCTTTCAGATAATCGTTCATATTTTCCTCTATCGGTTTGTCGCACTCCCCTGCAACAGTTCCCCAAACTGTACGCAATGGCTTGGTTTTTGGCAATGGAACGCACCGTTATATTGCAAAAAGGCTTAAACCTCCGGCCCGCATGTCCATACGAGCCGGAGATATGGGAGGTGTCGCCGTTCTACGTTTTCCCATTGCTACTCTGTACGAAACTGGGAAAAGGAACTTCCTTTTCCATAGGGATTGCAGCTCCGCACAATTCGCAACGGTCCCCACGGCGTCGGGGGACAGCAGGTTAATTTGATTCCATGATCCAATCCGACATTTTCCGGCAGATGTCGCGCCAGGTTCGGGCATCCATACGGAGGGTCATAAACTCGGTAAATAAGCATTCGAACATGCCATACAGTAATTCTATCAAGTACACCCTTTCGAGGAGCACCGCGTCAGGATCCGCGTCGGGGTCAGGTTCAATCGGGGGCAGGCGCACGCTGCACAGGGTAATGTCCTCGGCGTGCAACATGGTTTGGAACCCCAAGTTATCGCGGGAGAAACTCACCAGCTCGCGATGAACCTTTTTCCCGGCCTTGAGTCCTCGCCGGGCTTCGGCAAGCCGGGCGTTTGTTCCCGAGCAGGTCGCCGTTTCGGTATTTTCGCCCTCCCCGCCCATGACGGCGATTTTCTGTTCGACCTCAATAGTGAACGATACGCCGTCCTTCCCCATGAACACGCGGTCATTATCGCTTCTGAACCACAGCCATGTTAGGAATTCTTGACCAAGCATCATGTCCGTTGTCAGAGCAAGCCCCTCAGACATGTTCACCCCCGTCCCGCAGCAGGCGGAATCCGAGTTCCTGAACCAGCCGTTCAAGCGGGGTGGCATCCCCGGTTGCCCGGATAATGTCCATAAACGTCTCGACGCCGAGCTTGGCACCACTGTCCATAGGGTTGATCTCGCGCAAAAGCGTCGAATAGGGCTTGCCGATGGTGGCAGCCACCTTTTTCGCGGAGATTTTTCCCTCAACCACAGACATATGGGTGGCCTTGAGTACGTTGCTCATTTTTGCTCCTCTGATTGTATTCTGGATGAAAAAGCCCCGCCTGTTTCCAGACGGGGCTGTTGTTGCAAAATGGAAAGACCATGTTGCTGGCGACAGCAATATGGTTAAGGGCAGGGGGTCATTACACCCTCTTGTATTAGAGGCTATCAACCCGGCAAAAATATGCTGAAAGGCGTGCCTATAGCCCGCATCGAATTTCAAATGTTTCCTCAGCAAAGTCTTTAGCATCAAATGGGCAAGTACAGTTTCCGTCAGGGGTCACGATTGTGCAGTGTTCGCACTGCGGTTCCAAGGCACGCTTTTGGCCTGTGATGACGCGTTCATCCGTCATAAACGTGACATCCATATCGCCTTCACAGTCGTCGCAAAATCCTTCCCAGTGGGCCTGATACGTATATATCCAGTCACCCGCATCAGGATCAATGGAGTCGACAAAGTACAGCTTCCAACCGAGTTTTTTCGTATCGAAGGAGTGTTCCTTTCCGCAAGCTGAACAAGCCACCGTGATGAGCATAGCTCCCCCTAGTTTGGAGCGACAAAGAGATCCTGACACTGACGGACAGCCACGGCAACATCATCTCCGCTTGTGAAACCAAGCAGCATCACCGCATGAGTAAATGTATCTGTGACAATATCCTCATACTGGATTCTCATATTTTCATTTTCATGAATGATGCCAGCAGAATATACCATACAGGCGAAGGCTAGCTTTGCTGCGGAAATTTGATACCCCCGCCGTTTTGCAGTGGCAGAGACATTGAGGGCATCATTTGCTTCCGCAAGCAGCCTTTCAACTCCGCCCTGCTCCACTCTATCAAGGACAACCTCGGCAATTCTCCTGTCTTCCTCGCTGGAGGGGGAAAATAAACCTATCATTCCCGCGTCGGCGGGAAACACCGCACAAAGGCTTAGTACCAAAACAAACAGGCCAATCCCCCAGTATGCACCTTTCCTCATCGCATTTCCTCCTGTCCGATACGCATTAACGCATATCAGAGGAAATGTCATGAGGAGAGGCCATTACGATTTGAGGTGTTGCGTCAGGAAAAACAGCACCAGCCACATGATAGACATCAATATGAACATCCAAGATAATATTTTAAATATTTTCTCGTGTTTATCATTCGTTTTCTTAATTTTCTCAAATGCTTCTTTGAAACCGTTAAGGGCTCTCTGTTGGGCTTGCGAGAGTTCCTCCAAATACGCCTCATGAGCTATGGACGCACCTGCGGTCCCCACTATCGTTGAAAGCCGTTCCTTCTGCGTGTCAGAAAGCACCCCGTGCTTATCCCGGATCTCGACGAAGGCTTTTCCTTCCTCCTGTGGAACGATCCTCATCTTCAGCGTGGCGGCATACCTTCTCCGGTTGGAAAAATCCGGTTTATCCTCTCCGATCATCAGAAAACTCCGGCGATAAATGCTGTGGGCACCATCCCATCCAGAGCCCGTTCCAATGACGGGTTCGCCTCAAAATCAAAAAGCCGGTCGGCAAGCGCATACGCCGACAGAGGTTCAAGCGGTAGCCCAAAGGACAGCGTGAACTGGTTCATGAAAAGTTGGACAACACTTGTCGAAGTCGATGTGAAGTAGACGATACCCGTATTGGTGTTCCAGACCACCTCGAATGACGCAGGCACGGGCATGGTCCGCGTCAGCAACCTTAGCTTGACCTGAGCCCGCAATTCGTTTTTACGGTCACGCGAGACAAACTTCCTGCCCTGTTCCTTGGCGCGTTCTTCCTCCTCTCGGAGTGCTATCGTGACCTCTTTTTTCATGATTGCCGGGGGAATCCGCCGCCGATCAACCCGGAGTGTGAACGCGAAGAATTCTCCTTTTTCCGGTGGAGAAGCCTTCCATTCCGTATCCAGCATGTCGTCGATGTTTGCCCACCCCCAACCCCGTTCCTCAGCGATGTCGTCTATCGGCAGGAAGGCGAACTGCTTCAGCCGCTTTGGAACCCCGTTCAGCAACTCCCGCGTGACCGACTCCGCGATCCTGAACCGCGTCATGCTGACGGCCCCCGATGAAAATTTCCCCATATTATCCTCTCTGTAATGAAAACGGGCGGCTCGTTTCCAAGCCGCCCGGTAGCATCAAACCGTATTGTCCCTGACATGCAGAAAAAGCACATGCAGTATCTTGTCCACGTCCTGCGGCGAATATCGCTTCGCATTGCGGAGTTCTTTGACAATATGCCGCATCCTTATGCTGTCTCGGCGATACTTTCGATACAGGGAAAGATCGACGAATTTCGAGACGATCATGACACCAAGAGCTGCGAAGATGCAGAGCAGGAAAAGGGAAGCGAGGAGCATGGCGATGATGCCCGCAGCGTTCATGCTTCACCCCCTCCGGCGTCCGCCCTGCCGTCCTCCTCTTCCCAAGCAGGACAACCTGTCCGTTCCCGGCAATGATCGCATTGCCTGATGTACACAGCTCTGGAGATGGAGGGGCACATCTTCGTTTTGATCTCCTTATCGTATATAGGCGTGTTCGGGGAACCCTCGGTGCCCTCCCCGCCATGAATACCGGGATCGGGACCCCACGGCGTCAGCGCGGGCCGCGGTTCAGCACTCGGCTTGCCTTCAACGGCGGGTTGCGGCTCGGGTTCGGCGGCGGAACCGCCATCCCTCGGTTCCGAATCGTGTTCGGCGCCACCTTCCTGCGGTTCCGACTCGGCCACCTCGCCGGTTTCGGCGTCAACCGGCGCGCCCTGCTGCTCCGAGAGCTTTTCGGCGGCAAGCTGCTTGACCTTCTTACATGTCGCAGCGTTCCAGTCGCGAGCGTACTGATTGACCGCTTCTTCCACTTCGGAAAGTGGGCATCCCGTAGCTTCCCACGCTGCAAGCGTCTCCTTGCGGAGCGCTTCCAGTTCTTCTTTCGGCAGCCTGCCCCGGCGGGAAGTCTTTGCCGCTGCCTGTTCGCCAGATACGGCGCCATCGGATGAGGGCGATTGCCCGATGGACGAGGTAGCCTTGCTCATCTCCGAAACGCTGACAGAGTAATGTCCATCTTTTTCCGGTTCCGGCTCAAGATCGTAAACGGTTTCTTGGGCCTCCTCCGCAGAAGGGAGCCCCATAAGCCGCTCTGGGACATACATCTTCCCAAAAAAACTGGCTGCACGGTAACGCAGCATGACTTCCGGCATGGTTTGCCATTTGCTTCCGTTCTTGCCGTACCAGCCTTCCGCAACGGCCATACCGATGGAAACCGGTGGAGATTCAAGGCGTTCGCCGGTGGCCTTTTCTATCGCCCATGCAATGCACTCCTTGTCCTTGATGCGCGCTTTCTTCGTGATCTCGCGAGTGGCGCGCTTTCCATTCGGTGCGTCATACCATTCTTTTATCGTCCACTCCACATCGCGCTCTTCAAGCTCACGTATCTCAAAATGGAGTGGACCATATTTATTGCAAACATTGATCGCCGCAATGATGTAGGACGAAGACCACGAAGGACGTCCTTCCACAACGTACAGGTTTTGCATTACCATAAGTGGATTTATATTAAGGCGTGTCGCTATATCCAATGCAATGATGCAATTCGAAAGGGCTGCCGGATTGGGATATTCCTGTTCTCCTCCACCCCTTACTTTCTTCACAATAATATTCCGATACTGTTCGGGAACCATCGTCGATTCGGAAAAAGCCCTTGCCATGCGCTGGATAAGCGCAAAGCCACCTGCCGTATCAAATCCTGCTACGGTGGAGGGATCCATGACAGAAAGGCCGCTTATCTTCGCCTGCTTCTGGCCTTCTTCGGGAGAAGGCATAGAGGATTGTGACATCGTTGTACCTCGTATCTACTTGCGCCACTTGCAAGTATTGAAAATCGGACAATATTTTTCGCCGCAGAATTGTGACTTGGGGTTGCCGAAGAATGTCCCGCTGTGAATCAGACGGGCGGCCATGGTCAAAAGCCCCGGCTCATCGAACTCACTGTCGAGAAGAATGGAACGGAGTCCGGATATCTCACCAGTTGCCACACGCTGGCCCTTCGGCGTCTTCGCCACCTGCAACCCCACAACCTGGGCAGGTTCAGTCATTTCTACGCCAAAGGACACTTGTGCCAGCAGCTCATACACAGCGAGCTGTGCGCCGTGCCCCTGCGTCTTGCAAACGCCGTCTGAGCTGACGGCCTGTTTCCCCGTCTTTAGATCCGTAATCCCATATCCGAATCCCGTGTCTCGAATACGATCGATAGTCCCGGTGAGCGATATGCCGAGGTCGGTCAAGTCCAATCGGTTGCACGTCAGTTCGACGGCAATATATGTCTGCTTTGGTGCGATGGCTGTGCAGTAAAGCTCAACGAGTTTTCGCACGATAGGCTCGGCATCGTTCGGCCCCAAATCATCTTCCCAGGCCACGAGCTCACGTTTCTCCCAAAGTGCCGAAATTGCCGCGTCAACGGCCTCGTCGATATGGATCGGGGTGCCGCCGAGTTCAGCGGAGTCATAGGCTGCGGTCCCGGCATGTATAGCTGTCCCCATCCGCGCCGAGGCACTCTCCGGCATCCATATCTTGCGGATATGCTTTGCTTCCCAACAGGCTGGACATGAAAAAAGTCCGGGGAGCGAACTCGCCCGGACTACGATCTGGGGGGAATGGAACAAAGGGTCAACGGATTGTGTCATCGCATCACCTCATGAGCAGTACCAGCACAGCACCAAGGAAAACCCATCGCACTTTTGCCATGATGAACCAGAAAATGTGTTTACATACGGACATGTTTCCTCCCGTTGTTGCAATTTGATCCGCAAAAGGGCACGGCGTCTGCAACCACGTTTCCGCCGTACCCTTTTTCCACTTTCGCGGGGGCCTCTTTTTACGGGGGTTGTGCTGTCCCCCGATGATGCCGGGGAAAACCGACTATGGTTGAGAGGGGGAGCACGACCTTCACGTCTCCCCCGGCATCATCAAAGGCAGCACCTGCCAAAAGAGCCCCGGATTCCGGGGCTCTGGCACACTCACTCGCTTTGGCGGACAGGAAGGGATTCGAACCCTTGGTGGAGCTTAACCCCACGGCGGTTTTCAAGACCGCTGCGATAAACCACTCTGCCACCTATCCTCGTTTGCTTTGAGGCCGAGGCCAAACCAGCCCCGGTTTCAAGCCTCAAGATTCCCTGTGATGCGTACTACGAACAGCCACTGGCCTTTTCAGTGCGTCCTGTAGCCACCTGAAATCGCCTCCGGGCGGCGGAAGGAAGGCAAAGCACCTTCCGCCAGAACTTGATATACCCACGCTTCATAATGCCTCCTTTTGGTTTTACGCAAAAATGGTGCGCCGGGCGGGATTTGAACCCGCATGGGGAACCCGCCGGATTCTAAATCCGGTGCGTCTACCATTCCGCCACCAGCGCAAATTCCGGTTTCAGAGGATACGAACCGCACTCTCACCGGACCACCCGATGATCTGTGAACGATGCGCGCCAATCGCGGTCCGCATCGTCCGAAACCGGAAAAATGGCAGCCGTGGCTGGACTCGAACCAGCATATAAGAGCTCCAAAGGCTCCTGCCGTACCATTTGGGCTACACGGCTGCGGGGATTCGCGCTGGCCCGGATGTGAGGCTGTGTGGTGAACACCCGGAGAAGCGGCCTGCGCGAAATGTGGAAAATGGAGCGGGCGACCGGGCTCGAACCGGCGACATGCAGCTTGGAAGGCTACCGCCGGACGGAACTTTTGCAAAAGGAGTTTCGTACAGCAACATCCAGCGTAAGGCTACCGCCCTACCGACTGGGCTACGCCCGCAGGTTCATGATGGTGGGTCCGCCGGGACTCGAACCCGGAACCCCCCGGTTAAAGGCCGGGTGCTCTGACGTTAGAGCTACGGACCCAAAAGGCGGCGGGCAAAGAGTCTTCGCCCATCAGCCTTTTCGGAGTTGTGCGGCTACTCCGCTTGACGCCACGATTACTCGTGACGCCATGCGGAAGAACCAACCAGCGTATATATGGAGCCGGGAACGGGACTTGAACCCGCAACTTTCTGATTACAAATCAGGTGCTCTACGATTGGAGCTATCCCGGCATAAATGGTGGACAGGGGTGGATTCGAACCACCGAGGATGGTAAGTCTCAGGTTTTACAGACCTGTGCAATCGACGACTATGCGACCTGTCCCAAATTTAGTGCCGCCCGTGGGATTCGAACCCCCACTAGACGGGGCTTAAACCCGTTGCCTCTGCCTTGTGCCCTAGAGTGACATGGTCGGAGTGGCGGGATTTGAACCCGCGGCCCCCTGGTCCCAAACCAGGTGCGCTACCAAGTTGCGCTACACTCCGAACCTGCGGCCTTGGCCTCCAATAAGTCTCCATCACGGGGACGAGTGCCAAGGCCGGGAAGCGACCGCCGCTTCCAGTTGTACCGGGATGCCACAGGAGGCAGGAACGAGGGGGGACGGAGACACCCCGGTACAACTGGAAAAGACGAAACATTGGAGCCTGCCTGGGGGGATCGGGGATGATTCATACATCCCCGATCCTATACGGAGGGCGTTGATAAACTTGATGCCACCGGCAAAATGCACCGTGCCCTTCCAGTGGACTTCGACCCGTTACACTTTCCGAAAAACTACAACACGGTCATCTTCCGGCTAGACGGGGCTCTAGCAATCTTTCTTTCACTCGACAGAGGTTTTTCCAAGCGATTCCCTGCGCTTTTTCCGTTCCTCAGTCGAAAACCAGTCATAGATAATGAGGCCTGCAGGATTGGTGAACACCTCATTTCTAACGAGGCCGTCAGCAATTCGAGCGGCACGCATGAATTGCCCGTACGCATCCATGCGGGTTTGTTCATCGATGCGGCCTACATTACGGCAAATGACATTTCTGACCTCCAGCTCAAAGCTGCTTCCAAAGCTAATGCCTGGAATTTCAGGAAATATGTCCTTGATGGCGTCGACATACCCTTCAATACGGGGCTTAACGGTTTCAGGAGTGCCGAAACGTTTGCGTACCCTCGGCGTGATGCAGTCCCGTTCATAGTCCCGCACGGCGATGATGAGCGCGGTACGCAGTCTGGCGGTTGCAACGATCTGCATCCCGCGCCAGCGATACCAGAACGACTGACTGGGAACGAACGTGCTTCCATGGAGAGCCGGAACAGCCTTTGACGGCATAGAACAATGCGTAGTGCTTCCCATTTTCAATCCCCAAAAATGGAAAAAAGTTTTGGTTTGAAGGTTAATAACGGACAGCGGCGCGGCTATTTCATTCGGCGAGCGCCTGCATAATCGGGAGAAGCCCCCAGAACACAGCTTCCGCGTAGGCGATCAAGCCAAGCGCGCAGGCTGAGGCCAAAGCGTAAGAGAGAGCCAAACTCTTCATGTGGTCCTCCAGCATGTAATGGCTTCCTTGCTCCAGCCGACGCCCTGCATTTTGCGGTCGTCGGCTGTATGAAAGAAAACCATTGAAAAATTTGTTCATCTATCTGTTCCAGCTTTCCTATTTTCTTTCTCTTCGGACTGATGCTTCATCACAGTCCGGCTCGCACATCACGCTTTCGCGTTTTCCGCTTCTCTCCAAGCGCATTGCCGGGGTCCTCGCCATGCAGCCCTGTTGCGGGGTGGCTCTCCGGGTACAACGCCCAGATTGCGTCGTGGTCTTCGCTCTGCTTTTCAATGAGCTGGTGGATGGAGAGGGGGTCGAACCCCCGACCGTCCGGTTATGAGCCGGCGGCTCTGCCAACTGAGCTACCCATCCCCGGCGGGAGAAAGGTTCCTTCCGTCTCGTCGGTGAGGTTTTTCTATGTCAATCGTCATAACTCGTCAAGAAAAAAATTATGATTTTTATCATATTTTTTTATTACGCTCAACATATAAAATAATTCCACAGTATTACGAGACAAAAAAAAGCCGCCCCGATTTACCGGAACGGCTTAAATGCATGGCTGCGTACGAAAATGCGCGTAAACTACTCAGTAATACTGCGGTACAACAAGAGTTTTTTCAATTTCTTGATAAAAAAAGAAGGCACATAGCAACCATACGGGACTATTTCAGCAGTACTCCACATAAAGAATGCGGCACCCACACTCCCGTATCTCGACACGAATCAAGCGCAACTTTTGTCCTGGGCCGGAATACTATCCTGATTCTGTTTCGTTTGGGTAAGCATAGACTGTAGAAGCTGCACGTTGGCGCGCAACCCGATCAGTTCCCTCTCCTTGTTGTCAATCTCTGCTTTCAATCGTTCGACCTCACTCGACAACTTGAGCGTACCCGACTCCTCCCAAGGAAAAACGAGAACCCCCCCCAACGTGTCGATTAGTTTCGAGGCGACATCAATTTTGATCATCCCTCCCCTTCGGAAGCGAAAAAGGGAGGCCTGTTCTATATCCGCCACATTCGCCAGTTGATTCACTGATTTGAACATCTTGATGCCCAAAACGTGTTCAACGGCTTCGCGTAATTTTTTTTCTGTATTCATACGGCTGTTTTACCCGTTTTTATGGCGGACGCCAAAAACAAACGTCATTATTCCTCTTGACTTTTTTATGACGTTAATCATAAAGATTGCCATGACAAAATCCGATTTCCGAGAAGACATTTTGATCGTCCTTAAGGCAAGGGATCTCACTATCTATCGCCTCGCGCGAGAGGCGCATGTTGATCAGGCTAGTTTGTGGCGCTTCGTCAATAATGAAGGTGGGAACCTGACTACAGACTCATTTTTTAATCTTTGGGATCTGATTTACGGAGATCAAAGACCACAACCCGTACTTACAAAAATACACAAATGAATATTCTAGTCGCCATAATCATCTGTATTGTACTTTTTTTTATATTCATACGCTGAATAAACATACTTCATGTGGAAATAACAGTATGGAAAAGGGTGAATTCTATAATCGTCTTCAAACCATGTCACTGCGAGAAGCCATTTCAGAGTGTGTGGATGCATCTGGAATACCGCTTAAAAAGATCGCTGCGGATACGGGCATCAGTTATTCGTACCTGCTGCGCAAACTCAATGTGAATGACAATGAAGCTCGCATAAGCGTTGATGAGCTCTTCCCGCTCATTGTGGCCGTGAACGGTCGGCACCCGACAAGCGCGCCGCTGCCTTTACGCTGGCTGGCCCACCGTCTGGGATTCGACGTACTCCCGTTTGGCTACGCAGAACCAGACGCGCCCACCACGGATCGTGAATGCCTTCAGACCAACCAAGCCGTGGCCATAGTACAACGCCTGATCATGGAGGAGGCTCCTCCAACCGAGGTGGATTCCGCTGTCACGGCCGCGTGCATCGATCTCAAGCAAGACGCTACTTCCTATCGCCGTGACTGGAACAAGGCACACGGCCTGCCCGAGAATGAAGGTATTCCCGAATTTGACAAGGATACCCCCTCTTCCGCCCCGTCATACGGAAACATCTCCATCGGCGGCGGGAAATGATGGGCACCCCTTTCTTCACCTGCCCATCAGGGGAAATCTACTGTGGAGACGCACGGGAAGTCCTACGCTCCCTGCCCGATTCCTCTGTTCAATGTTGCATCACCTCCCCTCCTTACTGGGGACTGCGCGATTATGGGGTAGAAGGGCAGCTTGGTCTTGAACCCACCCCTTCGGCCTTTGTAGCTGCGCTTGCGGAGGTATTCGATGAAGTGCGGCGCGTCTTAAGCGCGGACGGCACTCTATGGCTCAACATATCCGATACCTATATCGGCTATCACGGGAATAGGAATGCGGTCGGGGGCGTTTCATCATCCGACAGACGCGGATACCGAGAGAATATGCGCCGCACCTCAGTCAGCGCGGATAATCTCAAAAACAAGGACATGGCGGGAATCCCGTGGCGGCTGGCCTTCGCTCTCCAAAGCGCGGGCTGGTATCTCCGTGCCGACATTATTTGGCACAAGCCCAACCCCATGCCGGAAAGCGTGCAGGATCGCCCAACTCGTGCCCATGAATATCTCTTTCTGTTCTCCAAGGCCTCGCGCTACCACTACGATGCCACAGCTATCGCCGAGCCTTTAGCCGACTCTTCCCGCGCACGCCTCGCCCAGGACATATTCTCCCAGGAAGATACATCTAGGGCACATGGAGGGAGGAAGCTCAACGGTAATCTCAAGGCCTGCGGAAATCTCCACACAGGACGCAGGAACAAGCGAACCGTCTGGACCATCTCCCCAAGCAAGACGAGCGGGCTGCATTTTGCGACGTTCCCTGATGCTCTCGTCGAACCATGTTTACTTGCCGGATGTCCTGTTGGTGGAACCGTGCTCGACCCCTTTTGCGGATCTGGCACGGTCTGCCGCGTCGCCGTACGGCACAACCGCCGCTTCTTTGGGATAGAGCTGAACCCCGACTACACGAAATTGTCCCAAGAATCGATCATCGGTGCGGAGAGAGAGAGAGAGAGAGAGAGAGGGAGAGAGAGAGAGAGAGAGAGAGAGAGAGAGAGAGAGAGAGAGAGAGAGACGGTGGGCGGGCGCTGGTTGTGTGTTTGGCCCCCAAAGGACAGTCGCGTGGCGACTCCTCGATGCCCAATATTTCGGAGTTCCCCAACGCCGCCGCCGTCTGTTCGTTATCGCGTGTCCTCGAAACGGGGCCGATCCCCTCTCGATTCTTTTTGAGTTCGACGGCGTGCGCCGGGATACTCCGCCGCTCCGAGAAGAGAAAGAAAACACTGCCGGGCCCCTTGCGAGATGCACTTATAGCAGTAGCGCAGGAGAACGGCCTGAAGCCGTAACGAAAAAAATATCTATGGCTCGGAGAGCTTCCCGAAATTTTAGTGCAGGCGGCTACATCTCCCATTGGCTCGGCGGTCCCCACCCCACCTTGAGTCAATCTGGAGGAGGGGGGATTGGTATGAGTGATCAAGAACTCTTTTCTCAAAAAGGATCCGGTCTTGTCTGGTTCCCAGAAATAATCAGGCAAGCCATGTCATGCAAATGGAGCAAAGGAACAAGCGGCCCCGCCGGAGATGAACATCACAACCTTATCTGTACTCTACGCGCGGCATCCCCCCATGCGAACAGCGAAGCGCAGGGCATCCATACCATATCACAGTACGGCAACATTGCCGGTACACTGATGAAACGCCATGACTCTTCTCCATGTGCTGATCGCGGCATGACTGTAATAGGCTTTCATGGTTCGCAATCTCCTGACTCATCTGAGGAGAGAGAGGAGTCTGTCGGGTTGAACCATGAGCAAGAAATCTGCATCGCAATCCACCCGCACTGCATAGGAAGAAGCCCTTCGGCAGGGCCACAGGGTAAAGAATACCTTACTGACGGTTCTGCCTACACAATGGATACCAAAGGCACGCAGGCCATCGCGATACGCACAGCCCAAACATCCTCAAACGGAAACGGGATTTCAGAAGAACTCGCGCACACCCTTGATAGCGCCAACGGTCTGGCCGTGGCTTTTGCCCAAAACCAGCTCGGTGAAGTCCGTATCGGCAATATTTGTGGAACGTTGAACCGAAACAGCAACGCCAGCGGCCGGAGCGCCCCCCTCCTGTTCACACCAAACTCGACTGAAGACCATCCCCCCGTACAGCAACGGGCGGGGTCATCCGTCAGTTTTGGCGTCCGTCGCCTCACCCCACGGGAATGCGAACGGCTTCAAGGTTTCCCCGACGATTACACAGCAATTTCTTGGCGGGGCCGTCCCGCAGAAGAATGCCCTGACGGGCCTCGGTACAAGGCCCTCGGCAACTCAATGGCGGTTCCAGTCATGCGATGGCTCGGCAAACGAATCGAAAAGTACGGAAGCCCGGCGTGAGCCGCATCAATGAAAATTTATTCGCCCCTCTCAGCCTGGGGAATTCCATGAGAGGTCCTGGCCCATGTGAACTGGGCAAGGTACGCGGCAGAAAAGGGACAGCCATTCTTTGTATGGCCGACTGGCGCAAGGAGTACGGGCTGAAATGGAGAAGCCCCGCAGGATATGTAAAAAGCCGTTATTTTTGCGAACACCTTTGTGAGAAACGTCCCGATATTTTTACAGTAACCTTAAAGGAGAAACGCAATGCCGAAGTGCTCTGAATGCAAATACCGCAGAAAAATTAAGGAACCAAACGGCGGACTCATGACAAAAGGAAGCCGCAAATGCGGAAAGAGCGGAATGCCGCTCGTAAAGCACCTATATCGCAATCCGGTCACAGACCAAATATTAGCGAGCTACCCCATAGGTTGCTCAGGAAACGGCATCCCAGTCTAAAAGAAAAGAGGCCCGCAGCGGGAACTGCGGGCCTCAAAAGGAATACTTCATCAACACAATGACCACAGTATGCCGGACAATCCGGTAGCTGTCAAGGATATCATTATGGAACGCGGGTATATCAAATTTTGGCGGAAGGTGGAGGACAATCGGACATGGAGTCGAGGTCTGGAGTACAGGGGATTGATGATCACCTTGCTTGAAAAAGCGAACTGGTGCCGCGGGTACTGGCGCGGTCAAGAAATCCTGCCGGGACAATTCGCTTTCTCCTATGCGAAGCTGGCTGAAAGTCTCGGAATGGATCGGTCTAAGCTGAGGCGAATGCTGACGACCCTTGAGCATGATGGCTTCATCACGCTTCAGAGTTGCAACAAGGTCTGCACCTTGCTCTCCATCGTTAATTGGAAGTCATACCAATCAAATACAGAAACTAATGAACATGAAGCGACCAACCGGCGAACTGCAAGCGACCATCCTGTGAACCCGATCAAAGAAGGAAAGAAGGCAAAAAAAGAAAACTCCTCTGCATCTGCCGCTGCAGCGGAGCCGAACGCCCTTCCTTCTCAAGAAAGAAAACGGGAGAGTGCAAGCTCCAAACAGCCCTCTGAAATTGCCACCTCCTCTCCCGAACCTGAGCCCAGATATCTGACCGCGGCCAAGAGAGTACTCACGGGGCAACGGCTGGCGTGGTTCAACCGAGTGTGGGACGCCTTCGGCTACAAGCGCAACAAGGCCGAGGCCGCTGACGCCTTCATCGGCATCAAAGGGCTGTCTGACTCCCTTGTTGCCGTCATTTGCCGGGCGGCTTGTCAAGAAGCGGCGCGTAGGCCTGCTCTCGTAGCGAGAGGGAAGACGCCGAAGATGCTGACCGGATGGTTGATTGGACGGCGATGGGAAGATGAGGCGGACGCACCGCCCCCGCTTGTGCCGGTTGCGGCCCGTGGCCCTCTGCTTGGCTCCCTTGTCATCGACACGCCGACTCTGGAGCAACGCGAAGAGGGCTGGAAGGCGGGCTTGTCGATCTTGGAGAAATGGCGGCATGGTGTGAGGCCGGACAATCAGGCCGGACAGTTTGACCGCCGGAAGCCGCTGCCCATTCCGGCGAACTTTGGGCGCGTCCTGCAACGGGCGCTGTAGGAGAATATATGAGTGATGAAGCACTTACGGCGGAATCGTTATCCGGCCCTTTGCGTTCTGTCGCGGAACGCTTGGGAATGCCGTTCGTTTTCCGGCTGGTCGAGCACTTTGGAGGAACGACCGTGGCAATACCGTCCGGGAGTGCCGGGAAAAAACAGTATCGGCGTCTGTGCGCGGCGTTGGGGGATGAATCGGCCTCAGCGTTGTGCCGGGAGTTTGCGAGGCGGGCAATTTACATCCCCAACCTCAAAAAGGCGATGCTGGACAAGCGCAACTCGTCTCTGAATATGGAACGGGACGAACTGGCCAGAAGGGGGCACAGCGAGAGGGCCTTGGTCGCCATTCTCGCCCGCAGGTACGATCTGTCCGAACGGCAGGTATGGCGCATCCTGAAGCAACAACCATCAACACAGGCGGCGTTATGAGCGGATGGAGCGTGGGCAACGAAAGAAAAGGCATCTCGGGCTCCCCTTCAATCCCGGCAAGCGCATTGAAGGGGAAAGACATATCGCGCCTGACGGCTGCGGATGTGGAACTTCTCACTCAACAGGGGAAGCGTACGCAAAAAGCGGACTTCCAGGCCAAGGCCAGAAAACCGGCACCGGGGCGGGCATACCACACCGAAGGCATTCTGAACGAAACGGAATACCGATACGCGATGCTCTTGGATGAACGGCTTACATCCGGCGAAATTCTGGCTTGGGAATTTGAAAAGATCCGGCTCGTCCTCGCTCCCCGAACGACATACACGCCCGACTTCATGGTGTTCAAAAGTGACGGAACCATAGAGTTTCATGAAGTCAAAGGTGGGCACTGGGAAGATGACGCCCGCGTGAAAATCAAAACCTGCGCCGAACATTTCCCATATTTCACGTTCGTTGCCGTCCAGCTTGCTCAGAGAGGGGGTTGGAAGGTTGAAGTGTTCGGAAAAGAATCATCTGAGAGGAAAAGAAGAATATGAATCGACTACCCGTAGGCTGCTCAACGTGTGCCCATAAAACCATTCCAACGGAATGCGCCCCGTGTTCCGAATGTGCGCTCTCGCGCCCGGGAGGTTCCGCACAAGTATACTGGGAGGGAGATGCCGGATATATTTCACAGGTAAAGATCAAGAGACTCTCCGCATATGCCCGAATCCCTTTCCACGGCACCCCTGGCGCAGCGGGATACGATCTCTACGCAGCTTCAGTCTGGTATGACCGGAGCGAACAGATTCTTAAAATTGGTTCTGGCCTAGCCTTTGAAATTCCTAGCGGTTATGTCGGACTCCTTTTTCCCCGTTCCTCCATTTACCGTACGGGGCTGCACATGGCCTTTTCTGTCGGAGTTATCGACTCGGACTATCGCGGGGAGGTCTGCGGGTATTTCCATTTTTCAGGAGCCGAAGGATGCCCTTATGAAGTTGGGGATCGTTTTGCCCAACTGACCATTCTCCCCATCCAAAATGTGCGCTTCGAGTGGGCGCCGCAGCTTTCAGAAACGGAACGCGGAGCAAGAGGCTATGGGCACACGGGGAGAATTTGAACATGAATTTTTTGTTATATTTTACATGGCTACCGCTTGAGATAACATTTATTCTATTGATATATTGTATTTTTGATCTTTATTCAGAATACCAAGAGTCAAAAAAGATGAACCATACTCCAATTACTCTCAACAATATTGTCCCTAAAGACGCTTCATATGACTGTTCGGCGGGCACGCCACTGAGTTGCTACCAGATACCTTCCACCCTCAAGTGGACGCGGTGCCCAATCTGTGAAGGGGCACGGCTGCTCAGAGTGCTTTGGTTCTGGAATGGTCGAAAAGGATAAATAAGGAATCATCAGGAATAACAGACGAAATAAAAATGAGAATCCTCTTTTCTTTCCTCAAAATCGGCTTTTGATCGGTATTGTCCCCTCAAATGAACTTTCCTCTCCCTCTTTACCCCCTTTTGAGGGGCAAAAAGCATTTCAAAAGAAAGCAAAAAGAGGACTTATTCTCACATCTCAACCATGCGTCATCTTTTTGTTTTTATGCTTTTTTTGTAGGCAAAAAGTAGACACTGGACAGCGTTGTTGCATTTTTCCCCCTTATGGAAGGATTTGAAGTTTTTTTCTCCCATAAAGTAAATGCGGCATATCTGAGTGGGTTTTCTTTGACCGCACCTCCTTTCTCCGTGATGTGCTGGAAGCCAGACATGGCGAAAAGGAGTTAATCAGTATGGGAATTTTTGAAGAAAAAGCACTTCCAACGCTTTTGGCCGATGAGGGCCTTTGGGTTCTCGAGTGCGACCCAGACGACACCGGCGGAGAAACGTGGAGTGGGATCAGCCGGAACAACTGGCCCCGGTGGGCGGGATGGGCGATCATCGACCGGATGAAAAAATCCGGCATTACGCCGAAAAAGCATCCCGAATTTGGCCAGCTCAAAGCCCTCACGGAGAGTTTCTACAAGCAGAATTTCTGGGATACCTACGGATGCGACGAGCTACCCTATGAGCTCGCCTACGAAATGTTCGAGCAGGCTGTAAACTTGGGTGGCGGGCGGATGGTCACGAACCTGCAAAAGGTTCTGAACTGCCTCAACCGCAAGCTGAAAAACGGTACGCTTGAATACGGATCCGACATCGGGGTGGACGGCAAAATCGGCCCAAAGACGCGCCAGCGCCTGAAGCAGGAAGTCGCCAACGGGTGCGCCACAGCCATACAAAACGGGATCAACGGCTTCCAGTGCGTTCATTATGTTGAGCTCGGAAACGGCGGCAACATCACCCGCCGAAAGTACACCAAGGGTTGGCTCGCCAAACGCGGCCGGGGGTCGGCATGAGCCTCAATTGGAAAGACGTGGGACAAGCCATAGGGAAGGCCGCTCCACTCCTCGGCGGCGTCCTCGGTGGCCCGGTGGGTGCCGCAGCGGGTTCCCTCGTCGCATCTTGCCTGAACGTAGAGGCGACGCCTCAAACAATCATGGACGCGCTCAACAATGATCCGGATGCCGCCCTCAAACTGAAGCAGCTCGAAATTGATAACCGTGCAAACATCATGAACTGGTATACGGCGCAGTTCAAAATTGAGGCTGATGATCGCAAAAATGCCCGCCAAGCTGCAATCGACGGAGGCGACAGGGAGCGGCTCTTCTGGCTCTCTGTCTTTCTCTTCTGCGTTGCCTTCGGCATGGAGGGCATCATTTTGATGTGGGGATTTGATCCCAGAGTCAGCGGAGAACTCGTCGGGCGGGTACTCGGCACGGTTGATACACTTGCGGTAACGGTCACCGTCTATTGGTTTGGAACCTCACGGTCCAATCAAAACAACGAATCGATGCTCTACCACTCTACCCCCACAACAACCATCAAGAAGTGAGAACCAGATGCAACTGTCTTCTCTTGAACCACGGGAAACCCTATTCCTGATTATAACAGTTGGCACCGGCTGGATCAGCGTAACATGGTGGATGATCCAGCGGTGGATTACACGGCAAGAAGGACTTCACCAGCGTTCTAGCCAAAGGCAGGAAGAAGTGTTTGAACGCCTTGCCAAAAAAATAGATGCACTGACTCAGCAACATGCCAGTTGTATGCGCCAGTTTGCGGATAAGGAAGAAAACCGAGATTCACACTCCCGGATTTATGCCCGTCTTGAGCTTGCAGAAACCAATATTGCAAAGCTCATGGGGAAGACTGAAAAACAATAAATAGAGAAAACTCGCCATGTCTGTTCACACAAAATGGTGCCCGCATGGGCGCATCTGTCTACAAAAAATAGAGTCTGGTAAAATTGAAGTCGTTCCTTTCGGAGGATTCAATATTATAGTGGACGACTCTAATACAGTACATCGTTCTGCACTATGCTTTGAACAATGCCAACATTTTAGAAAAACATTCTCCGGTAAAGTACGCTGCGCTCTTGAACCTCGTTCTTCCCTCCTGCCTGTCATTGCCGGTTCCATTATCATCTCTCTAGCCTTGCTCACCGTAAAATACTTTTGAGGTAACTATGGCTTCTCATCAATACGGAATGGAAAAAGGTAAATGCATAGAATGCGGGGAACTTCTTTACATCAATCCGGAAACGGGAATGTGTATTTCGTGTGAAAACGCCATGCTGCGCCAATCCGTTAATATGCTTACAATCATGCTGTATTATGAACGGAAAGACGCTGCACGACTGCGGCGTGAATCTCTCCATCCTAAAGAAAAAGAGAGTGCTTGATGTCAGACTATCAATGTCCATTTTGTAAGAAAGGGGCTACGGAGATCAAAGAGACAACATCGCTTCCATCCGTGGTGATACGAAAACGCCGCTGCCTTTTTTGCGGCAAGAGCCATCATACTACAGAACGGGCAGAGAATATCGAAGGAGGGTTGCAACTCCTGCTTGATGCCGCCTGTGAAGTCATTCGCAAAAACAAAATGAAATCCGATGGCAGCGACAGGTAGAAAAAAGACTGCGGGAAAAGCCGCAGGAAGAAAAAAGGCGGGCACCGGCCGCAAGCGCGCCTTATTTTCCGAAGCCAAGGCATTGAAGGCCGCTCAGGAATGTAACGGTTCAAAAATACTGACGGCCCAATCTCTAGGGTGTTGCCGCACGACGCTTGATAAGTATATTGAGAAATACCCTAACCTTCGTGACTACTTTGAAAGCAAACGTCTTGAGCATCTGGATGACGCCGAGGATACGCTTTACGAAGCCGTGAAAAAAGGGAGCCTCTCCGCCGCTATGTTCGTCTTAAGAACTCAGGGCCGGGATCGGGGATGGGTAGAGGCCAAACCACTTGAAGCCAACCGCACGCCGTCCGATGCAGCCAAGGCTATCCTTGCCGATCTCCGGGAAAACCGCTGCACGGCGGCAGAAGCAGCAATCCGATTCGATGAAGCGGCATTGCCAATCCCTGATTCCGTCCGCCTCCTGCTTGCCAAGGAAACAGTGGAAACCCCAGACCCCACGGAGGGGCAGTATGCCGTGATCTCCGCCGAGGAAATGGCCGACCGCGCCAATGCCCGCCTGGAAGAGATCAAAAAACAGCAGACGGGCTTCCTCCCCCAACGCCAGCACGAAGTAACAGAGCTCAAGAAGGAACTTTCCAGCTCGGATTCCTTCCATCCGCAACAGTAAGTTACCGATACCATGAAGTGCCGAGATATCCTCTACGATCCGCGCTACCGCGACTTTCAGGAACGCTACTATGACAACCTGACGAGGTATGTACTGGACAACTGCCAGTACACCCCGACGTGGCAGCAGTTGGAATTTCTGCAAGCCGTGGAAAAACCCGGCTGCCGGGTAGCCGTCTCCAGCGGCCATGGCACCGGCAAGTCGTTCCTACTGGCATGGGCACTCGATTGGCACCTGCGAGTCTTCCATTTTTCAAATGCCATTCTGACGGCCACCAACATCGAACAGGCCCGCAGCGTCGTCTGGAAATACCTCGATGAGGTGATCGACGCCATGGATACCATGTATCCGTGGATGAAAGGGTATTTCATCAAGGAAACTCGCCGCTATTACGCGAAACCCTACAAGGATTCGTGGTACGTCCTTCCCAAAACCGCCAGCAAGTCGAAACCGGAAAACCTCGCCGGCCAGCACAACATCAACCTGATGATCTTAGCCGACGAAGCCTCCGGCATTGACGACGCCATCCACGGCGTGCTCCGCGGCGCACTCACGCACGAACGTAACCGATATGTCATGACCTCGCAGCCTACCAGACCTGCAGGACACTTTGCCGAAGCCATGACCAAGCTGGCTATAGAAAGCGGAAAAAAAGAGGGGATATACACAGCAATCACCATGAACTCTGAGGAGAGCCCCATTGTCTCCAAGAAGTTCATCGCGGAGAAGCTGCAGGAGTACGGCGGGCACCACTCCCCGGAGTACCAGATCAAGGTTCTCGGACGCCTTCCCGACAACCTCTCAGGTTTCCTGATCCCGCGCCAATGGTGCGTCCAGTGCCAGAACGCGCAGATCATCCACCAAGAGGCGTATGGGTATGTCCTGTGCTGTGACGTGGCGGAAGGCGTTCACCGCGACTCCTCCGTCGCCACTCTGTTCAAGGTGTCCGGGCCGCGGGAAGAGCGCATGTACGAAGCCGTGGAGTGCCATGAATACCTCGATCTGAACGAAAAGGATTTTGCCCGCGCCATCGCCGCGAAATACCACGAACTCCCTGCGCTCACCATCGGCGTTGACGGCGACGGCGCGGGACGCACTGTCATTCTGGAGCTGGAAGAAATGGGAATCCCCGTGGAGCGCATCCACT
>OHAU01001464.1_pt1 | contig 27258 bp, 31 predicted proteins | sample 1577181 | NCBI WGS metagenome assembly OHAU01 (sample SAMEA3541472, study PRJEB24748) | human gut metagenome | biome: human gut; feature: human-associated habitat; material: faeces | place: China | collected 2012 | reverse complement strand
GACAAAACATCTTCAGTTAACAAATTGTATAACTCATATAAATCTTCCTTTAGTTGACTAACTCCTAGTGCTTCATCTAACTGTTGAACAGTACCTTTTTTAGTTCCTTGTCCATCTTCAACTATCAATAAATCTTCCTTGTTAATTCCTGTTGTTTCAGGCAATTCTTGTATTCTAACTCCCATTATATGTACCTCCTATTTAATTTTCATAGCTTTTATAGTGTTGAATATTACCTTTTTTGTTGTAGTAAACTGCTTTTATTTTCTTTATAACTCCATTGTCGTTGTAGAAAACCTTGGCAGTCCTTAATCGCTCTTTTCCAATTGTATCAACAATCAAGTTAACTACATTCTTAGCCAAGATGTCTACTCCGTCTTTAGTTAGAATTTCTGTTTGATACAAATTTGTATTGTACGCAAGTTTAAATTGATCAACCAATGTTTTGATAGATTTGATAACAGGATTGTCTAGAAGTACACTTGTATCTCCTCTGTATATTACATAACAATTTACTTCATATTCTTTATCAGACATTAATCCTTCAAATATTCCATCAGTGCCGATTTTAGAAGTGTTATCTAAAGTTGCTTTAATCGTGTAGAAATTATAAGGATTTGACTCTAAAGTAGCTTTATATGTTACTGAGTTATAAGTGCTGCTTAATTCAATATCTTTGATATTTGGTATGGATATAGTAGCCGATTCAGTTTGCAAACCGCTTGCAGAAACATTTTTGAAATTAGTGCTAAAATGTATATTTCTAGAATCTTCTCTGTTATTCGTTGCAAATGTATACTCTAGCGTTCCACTAGCTAATTCCCACTCTCCTGCTCCACTTACATTTATATTTACGCTATGACTATTGTCTCCAAAATTAAGAACTGCTCCATTGTACTGCGTTGAGTTTTCAGAATCATCGTGTTGCAGATATATAGTGTAAGAAACTCTATGCTTTACATCAGGATAAGTGCCTGTAATGCTATTGCTGCAATCTACACGAAAGCTAACTCCAAGTACACCTGAATTGTAAGTAGCCATATGTTAATCTCCTATCTGAAAGTAGAAATATCCGTTAGGACAATTTGTTGTTGTTGGGTCTGCAATTCCAACTTTATAACGAATTGATTCTATATTCACTGTATGGTTTTCATCAGGCGGTATCGTTACGTTGTTAACCTTGATTGCTTTGATAGGTACTAATTGATCTACAACTTCTTGCTTAATATACCCAGCATCATTTTGAAGATCAGATACATTTTTAGGAATTTCGGTTTTCTTTGCATAAACACTAGCTAAATCTAGATTGACAATATAATCAACAGGACTAATTGTATTTCCATCTAATTTAATAGTTGTGATGGGCACTTGAATAGCAATGTTTTTGTCGTTGTCTTTGACAATGTTTGTTCCGTTTACAGAAATTGTCTTTACAAATTGATTTAGAATTTCCATTAAATCCAATTGATTAGAAATATCGCCAATCATGTTTCCCCATTTGATTTTCAAATTCGCATGGTCATTAATTACTTGAATTTCTTTTCCGTTGTAGATATAGAACAATCCTTTTGAATCAACATACGCATGGTCTCTGCTTGGATTAGTAATATCATTTACAGAATCAACAATTTCTAGCCAAAATTGACAATCACCATCTTTTAAAGGAAATACTACTGCCATATCTTTGTTACATACTACAGGTCGCATATTATTTTCCTCCAGCTTTCATAATGTCTGCAAAACAAGATGCACAAGAAGTGACTTCTACACCTAAGAATTTTGTACAAGCTTCAATAAACTTCTTGTTAATCTCAAAAGCAATATTCAATAATTCAGGGTCTCTATCCGAAGCTTGATACGCTTCAAATGCAGTGTACATAGCCATACTTAAATGTTTAACTAAACACCACTGTTCTCTATCCCCTTTACCACCGAAAGAATTGTATAGATAAAGCATTTGAGAACGTCTGATGTTGGAATAATCATCAATTTCATCCTTTAGTGCTTCAATCTTTTCTAAATTATCAGGAATTTCTTCTTCACTAATTAATCCATTTTCAACCTCAGAAATACGTTTTTCTAATAAGGTTTTAGCATGTAGTTCTGCACTTGCAATTTGTGTAAAACTACGGATAATATCTTCTCCAATTCCCGAAGTGCTATATTTGTTTTTCATCTACACAACCTCCTTTTTGTATGCTTTGATAGACAATCTAGCAGACTGTTGTTTTTGTTTTCTTTTAAAGTCAATTTGTTGACTGTTCAATTTCAATAGCGATATGGCAGACTGCCAATCCCTAGGATTTTGTTTTACATGATTTGATAGGTTTTCAATTCTTTGCTCATACCTATTCATAGATACCTCTTATCTGTTTACATGACTATATTTAAGATAATTAACTAACGTACAATCAAAATTGCCATTTCCTGTTACTTTGATTGTTTTATATCCTGGGTCTAATATTCTATTTCTCTCATCCTCTGAAAGATACCCACAAGCTTTAAGAACATCAAAATTAGAATATTGCCCGGGCCATAGTCCATTGCCTGTAATCCATGCTCCGTTGAATTGCTGCTTGAAATATGGTGTCATGTCTATTCCTTCAATCTCAACATTAAAGTTTGTAGCAGTAGAATTATCTATTACTAGTTTAAACTCAAAACGTTCATAATAAATCAAATCCTGAGAAATTGACATTCCTATTACCGCTGGTTTAGAACTTGAACATCCCCATCTAGGGAACTCGTACCCATAAAAATCAACTGTGTGGTTTCTACGTTGAATGGAATTGTATCTTCCTTTTTCTTTCAAATCATATACACTATCAGCTAATATATTTATAGCCTTACTAATATCCATAACTAACCACTCTTTCCGTCTCTATCTGTTCTTAGGAATTTATCTAGAGTCAATGTGTCTATTTCAATTCCTGTTTTATCTATTTCTCTTTGTAGGTTTGTGATATAGAACCAATCATCTTGTTTTAGAATACGCTTCATGTATCTATTGCAACTTCCTAATTGCAATAGATTGAGATCATAAATAAATCTGATTCTATCACCTACGTTTACTTCTTTAGGTAATGCTTCACAAGAAACGTTGATAGAAAACTTTCTTCTTGCATTGATTAGTTTTCTACAAGCACAATCATATACAACCTTGGCCGCATAAATTCTATCGTTATCAGTAATGATAGTTGTTCCGTTTGTAGACTCTGGGTCAATGCTCTGTTGTACATAAACACTCTTTACTCTGAAAATACCAATGATATTTGATGTATTGATTGTTGTTGTATTGCAATATGGATAAGGTTGGTTTTGACCAAAGAAATTCGCTCTGCCATTACCAGCATCCGAAACGTACATTGCTACGTGTGATGCAGGTGTGTCACCACCTCTTCCGAATATGCACCAATCACCAAATTGAGGTGTATCAACATAATCAAAGTATTGAGAATATCCTAATTCATCTCTGTTATACCAAATGTAATCTGCATATCCATCACCGCCTATAGCTCTCGTAGGGTCAGGATAATTTAATGTCTGCAATGCTTTTTTCCAAGCATCCACACATTGATACGGTTGCTCAGGCGGTACACCATCCATGTCGATAGATTGACCATTCCATGTGTTGATAAAATTCTGAGCATTCCAAGGTCTAGCCTGTGTTTTATCCGTATCGGCTGTAGTTCCGTTATCATCTTGTTCCCACTCAGGAATCAAACCATAGACACGTTGAGCAAATTCAATACGTTTTTGATACTGTAAATCAATAGATGTATCTCCACGCTCATAATCTGCCATAAAAGCCATTACCATGTAATTCATATCCGCTTCCATGTGTGACCATTGTTGAAATGTAATGTTATAAGAAGTAGTTGGAATCCAAGGGCCATTTGTAGCGTTTGTTGACCATTCTTCAACTAGCTTTGCTACTTCCCCTTTTCCGTACATTGTGTAGCTTGAATATCCATGAGAACCTAACCAATTAGTAATTCGTGTGTATGGAGTCCACTGAACTAATCCAAATCCTTTTTGAGAATCAGGAACATCACCCATTTGATACAAGTTAGGGTTTAAGGTTGATTCCACGTGGCATGAACCACATAAAGCCGCTATTGCTGATTTACTCCAAATGTCTTTTAAAGAGTGCCATAAGGCTTTAGCATTGTTTATTTCCTCTGTATCCGTCAAAAATCTTTGTTCTTTAGGAATGACCCATTTGTAATCCTTAGAGTCCTTTGTCATATCCTCTAAGCTAAATGGCGATAAATCATCAAAAGCAAATGTTCCTTCAATAAATACGCCACTTTCATATCCAACTGATTCCGTATCAATAATGGAGTATTCCAATTGATTGTTAGGAGCTAGTTTAGGAAAGTCTACATATTCATAATCACGCTCGTTATTTATATTTGATCTCAAAATAACTACAGGAAACTTAGGATTCTGCAAGCTTTTATCGTTATATACTTCTCTTAATGACAAAGAGGACATACCACTATCAGATTTATTAGCATAAACTGTAGCTAGGTTAATAACATCTGAAAAATCAGTTTCCATTGTTGGTTCGCCAATAATTCTGTAGTTTCTTCCTAACGTTGGTTTATTAGAAAGCATAACAGGTTGTTTCTTTCCAAAATATCCAATTTCAACTTGCTTATCATTTGTAAATGGAACTCTCCAATAAACAGATGGTGTCAATTCACAAGTTTTAGTAAGTGCATCCAATTTAGATTGTCTAGAATAAACATAGTCAATCTTTTCGTTATCAATCTCAGTTTCAAAATTCATCTTCCACTGAGTTGAATAATACATATCTTCGCTTTCGTATACGTTCTTTATAAGAGCGTTTTTAACCGCATAATTTGTTGGGACTTGTCTGTATGTCCATTCATTGATTACGTGCGTTAGAGATATGTTTAAACCACTTACAGATGGTTTATAGTCGGTAATCATTCCGTAGAAAACTCCACAATCCATAATTACTCGCATTTCTTTTCTTCCTGAGATTAAATCATAGTATTCGTTAGGAATTGTGATTTGCATTTCAGGTACTGTCATCAACTCATTTGAAAAACTGATTGTGCTTAAAGACTCTCTGAATCTTTTCTTAACTTTTCCAAATTCTAATATTTCAAAGTAAGGAATCATATTTACTCCTAACTACCAATTTTGCCTTGTCCTACCCATTTACCATTTTTTCTGATTCTACTTGACCCTTGGTTTTCTTTGTTCGCTTTATCAGCACTATATTTGCCAATAGTGGCCCAAGAGCCTTTAACTCTCTTTTTAAACCATCCTGTAGCTCTATCCAAAGAATAGAACACTTTACCTTTTCTTACTGCCCATGGTCTAAAATCAGGGATAACCTGTTGAATAGAATATATATTCTCATAAGGTAATGTAGCATCTTCCCCTCTTAACTCAACTTTAACGTGTGTTGTATCTGTTGGAAGTTGTAACTTGCCACTCCATTGACTGTTTTGTGCCACTGTTTCCCAACCTGATGAATAAGCCAATTGCCATGTATCTGCATGAGAGAATATTACTTGATTATAAATCTCTCTCCATGAGGCTTTATTGTTGTTGGAAACACTAATGATCAAAATATAGTTGTATCTTCCGCCATACTGTACATACTTTCCATTACCTGTGTATGTACCAGCATCCGTTACACCATATCCAACTAAATCTAATGTGAACGTAACACCATAATTTCCATCATCTGAAAAGTTGATACCTTTTCCATACCCTTTAGCATGGGCGACAGCAAGTGGGAATCCAAAGTCTGCGGTATCGCCTGGATTTCCACCTAATACTACGTTTGCGTATGGCCCTGTGTTATCGTAAGCTCCATGAAAGTTTTGCCATGCCATTAAACACCACCAGCCAAATCATTCTCAGAACTTCCGTTATTAGTACGGATGTATGAATTTCCATCAGGAGTACCGCCAAAGATATTGATATTACCTGTAGCAATGCTTCTTCCGTCATTGAATTTTCCTTCAAATACAGTATCTCCTGTTTGTTTCCATGCACCACTGTTTTTAAGATTTGTAAGAATCTTTTCAACTGCACTGTACATATCTCCAACTCTGTCTTCGATATCACCAACATTATTTTGTAAATCTCTGATGGCATTCCAAATCTTTTGGATTTCTGCCCATAGCTTTTCGATTTCTTCCCATTGCCCACAATCAGAACAAATCATTACATCCATGATACTGATTAAATTCTTTTCCAAATCTTTTATGGCTTCTTTTGTGTCACATACATCATATGCATCAATCTTTTCTAACAATCCACCTAATAAGCAATCGTTCATATCGTGCATATCTGTACAGTTATTGTGGCCCTTGTTTTCAAAACCTTGGTTTGCTTTAAGATTTGCACAAATAGTATCTGTTACACCTTTTTGAATGAAATTACTGCTTGTAGCTTTTAAAGAATCGCAAGCAGAACAAACATCTTTATTCATTTATGTGTACCTCCTAATCTCTACAGATAACGAAGTTTACCTTGTTATCATTTACAAAACGAGTGTGTAGAGATATTTCATCATCTTCTAGCCAATCAACATAAATAGAAAGGAATTGCAACCAATTTGTTGTTTCTCCAGCTTTTACTGTTCCACTCATGCTTAATTCCACTGTTTTGTTAATATCTTCTTCAAATGAAGTATTTGTGATTTTTTGATATACCAACGATCCACTATTATTAGGAACACGAATTGAAACAGTTGGAGCTGAACCAGCGGAAACTCCCGTCATTTTATAAGAGTAGTGTTTTAATGTAACACTGTTGAATTTGTATGTAGCACTCTTATCTTTGTTAGGCTTCATACAGAAATCTACTTTTCCTGTAATAACTCCGTCCGCTACTTTCTCGTAATCACTAGTGTGAATCCAATCTGAATATCTGAATGTGAAATTACCTTGTCTGTCAATTTCAACGCTCAATCCAGGTGTAGACTGTTGAATAGTATATTGCGTTTCGATTGCCAAATTTTGAAGTTGAAGATTATACAACTGGTCTTGCAATCCACACATCCAACAAATCATAGCTGCTTTCATGTTGTAATCATTGTTAGCATATTGACTCATGAATAATTTCCAATCACACAAATCAAATCCATCTATTATGTCATACAAGCCTTTTGTAAGGCAATCATTGGCATTTTCCATGTCTGTACACGTATTATTGCCGTTATCAGGATTTAATCCTGTATCGTTTCCTAAAGACGTACAGATTGAATCTGTAACACCATTTTGGATAAACTCCGCACTGCTATCTTTTAATTTTCCACAAGCAGTGCAATAACTTTTTACATTTGCCACTGCAAGCCTCCTTAATTTGTAAGTTCATCAACATCTATATATACACAAGCCATCTTACAACATGAGCCTGTGACAACTAATCTATTCATTCCATGATGTACTGTGAATCCAAATTCATCTTCGATTACTAGATTATCTAAATCCACTTCCTCTGATGCACAACATCCATCCGCAGTAAAGTATAAGTTCCAACTCGAATCAAGTGTTAAAATTCCATCATATTCTCCTAGAATCATCATTTTATTTCCATTAATTTCGATTTCAGGGTTTTGGAATTTACCATCTAGAATCAATTTTACTTTGTCGGTATCTAATACTGTTCCACTGTAGAATCTTCCAGCGATTGACTCAATGCAATAATCTTTTTTACATATTTTATTCTTAATCAAATCATCACCGAAAATCTGTTCACCTTTGATGCAATCGTAGACAATCTTGTATGAATTGCCACAATTCATAAAATCTTCCAATGCTTTAGTTCCCATTACACATAAAGATGTTTCCTCTGTAATATCTCCGCAATCACACAAACATGAATTGTAAGTTTCCATATCAGGAGGGCAACCAACACAACACGATAAGCACTCTTGAGCATCTCTGAAATCCTCGCAATCGAGGATATTACATACAGAGTAAGGAACTAAGAATGTTTTCTTTGTATCTGCAATATGCCATATACCTTCCCAAAGTTTAAAATCAATATCCATTGATAAATAGCCTTGGTATTTTTTGTAATCTTCACTAAATCCCGTGACATAGGCCCATGCCCAAATCAATTTGTTATCTTGAATTGCCCATAACCTTCCAGGCTTAAGCAAATTCAAATTGAAATAGTCACGTAGGAATCTTCTATCTTCATCATGAAAATGTTCATAATTAAAATTCAATGTTAAGGACAAATCAGCTTCCGTAAGAAACTGTTGATTCTTTTGGAAAGCAACATAACTACCATGTCCGTAACTATATTCTTGCGTTGCAGTCTTTGTATCTTGCTTTAGAGAGGCAGAGGAAATCTCCTCCGCACTGTCTATTACAAGATCATTGAACTGAACGTATGTTTTTAATGGGTTTAAGTTATAACAATTCATTATGCCAAACCTCTCAAGCATCTACCTACTTTGATAGCCTGCCTTCTTTCGTTTCCTTCGTTGAAAGCGATACTGTTATTCGTAACACGATTATCGTTATTGTTGATAGTCACGCTCTTATTAACAACACTTCCAACATGAGAACCATATCTAGTAGACAATTCTTTGAACGCACCTTTTAAATCCATGTTATTTACTTTATCCATGAAGCTTTGACCTGCGTTCTTAACTGCACTACGTTTCATTACATACTCACCAGGAGTTAACATAGCAGGAACTGTATCTGTTCCACTAGGTTTCATGACAGTTGGTTGTCCACCTCGTTTTAAGTAAACTGGGCCACCTTTAGCAAACTTAAAGTTTTTTCCTTGTGATTCATTACCCGTATTTACTGTAGGAGTGGTTGTACCACTTGTATTAATGTTTCCTGATTGATTGTTGAACGCATTTTTAAATGCACTTCCTAAGTATTGTCCTAAATCTGTGAATCGTGTTGAATATCCGTACATCATAGTAATCTGATTAGATATTGAACTAGACATATTAGAGATACCTTCACTGAATCCACTTACAACATCTTTTCCAAACTTCTTACCTACGGATTTGAAGCTTTTCTTCTTCAATGAAGCTTTGGCATTATCAATCTTAGTTCCAAATGAACCTTCAATATCAATACTTTTGAAACCTTCAATAATTCCATTGGCCATATCTGTACCAGAGGTATTAAATTCAGACTTCATATTTGATAAGGTTGTGGCCATGTTGTGGAATGAAGTAACAATTGAGTTTACTTCTGTAACAACAGTTGTAGTAGCTTCTCCAACTTTCAATCCTTTTACATTGTCTAGGAATGTTTGAATACCTGTTGTGACTTCTCCAACCTTAACAAAATCTATATTTAATCCAACGATAGAATTTAAGTTATCACAAATCGTTTTTAACTTAGTAACTGTCGTATCAACTTTGCCAATATTTTTGATGTTTTTTGTCAATCCTTTATTGGTTGCTAAATCATTGATTACATCTCCGATTTCCTTGATGTTTGCTCGTAGCGATTCAAAATCAAAACCATCAGAATAAACATTCAACGTGCCAAATTTAAGGATTATATCGCCTAAAGTAGTAATGGCATTTAATGCGTTTGTGAATAACTCGGCATCAGGTATTTGTTTCAAGTTGTAAGACAACATATTCTTGTCTTTTCCCGTTCCAACACCAGCTACAGAAATATATCCAATTGCTTGAGAAATACTAGAAATTGTCTTTTTAATATCCTCTGCCTTTGGTAAAGGATTGCTTGTCATTACTGCTTGCAAGTTTCCAAATTCAGGAACAATCTGTTCCAAAATCTTCAATGTATCTAGGAAATTTTGAGCATTTGTAGCATTTAAATTAGATTTAATATTCTTTGTAACATCAGGGAATACAATCTTCTTCATTTCTTGAACAACGCTTGCAACATTCTTTAAATTGCTTACACAATTATCAACATTTATCGAACTAGCGTTAATGCTAGATAATTCAGATAGGCTAGAAGCCATTGTTGTATAGTTCTTAACGATACTGTTTGCATCTGCAATGTTCGTTGCACTTGATGTACTGACTGTAGGAAACTTAAATTCATTAATATTCTTGATTACCTCTTGAATTTCTTCGAATTGATAGTCGAAATAATTGCTATCAATACTCATTCCTTGCACTTTTGAAATTGATTCTCCAATAGTAACAAGTTTATTTAGAATCCTAGTGATATTCCAAGTCTCCATGTCTTTCCATAAAGACTCAGAACTTTTAATAACTTGACTCCACCAAGAAGAATATGTTCCTTCGCCTTCAAACATATCTATAACATCCATGATTCCTTGTATTTTCTTTTTCAATCCTTTTGTGTTTGAAGGAACATTTTTATCTACTTCTTGCATAGCCTTAGCACAAGCAATCAACGTACCAGCCAATCCTGTTGTTGTAATCATCCCTAGCACTTGGGCCAATGTAGTAATTCCACCCGTTAGGACACCAGCACCACCTTGAATACCTGTAATAAGTGTCATAGAGCCTATACATTCAAATAAACCTAATAACTTATCATTGAATGTGTCGAATCCATCAGGCATAGTTTTATCTAGCTCTTGCATAGCTTTTGCAAATAGCCATAAAGATCCACCTTGACCAATCATCATTGCCAATCCTGTTAAGGCATTGTTCATCTCTAATGCTTTTGAAACTGCTGCATTAAGTGTGTTAGCCCCAATCATCAATCCCATTACAGAGAATAGATTTGTTAATCGCATAGGCAATGTAGTAATGTCATCAGGAACATTCTTTTCAATTTCCTTTATCGCTTTACAGTAAAGAATAATTGTTCCTGCCCCACCAGCTATGATAGCTAATGAAGATAATTTATTTTTAAATCCTACTGCATCAAAAGTTTTAGGTGTGCCTACCGCAGTAGTAATCTCATCTGAGCTTTTGAATACATCTTTAACAGAACTTAATTTACTTCCTAGTTTTCCTAGGAAAGGAATATTGAAATTCTTTCCTTTGAACTTTGAAAAAATGTTTAAAAAATCTCCTAAAAGACTAATTCCACCGCTTCCAAGTTTCATTAACTTACCAGCGTACTTTAATCCAATTCCAATTTGGATGTAGTCTGATATGAAACGTCCTAATCCTTTAGAAAAGCTTCCGTCTCCCATTTCGGTGATTTTATCTTTTGCAAAATTATATAGACCGCTAACAAGAGGCTTGAAGAAATCAATTGCTCCTTTGAAATCATTTAGTCCTTGTTTAAATCCACCAACAAAATCTTTGAAACTGAATGTTTTTAAAACACTCCATAATTCCGTAAACTTGGTTTTAATGAAGTCTATACCTTCGCCAATCTCTTTTTTATGACTTCTAATGAAGTTCGCTCCTATATCTCCTAAGCCTTCGACTTTTTGAGAAAGTTTGTAGATATTTCCATAGATTGTAGCTCCCGTCAATTCTGTTGAAACCTCATCTAATGCACCTAACCACTTTTCCTCGGCTTTACTAAATCTCTTAGGGATTAAGTCAAGACCGTTTGAGATTGTGGCTACAGATGATTTAACCATAGTTGCCAACGAATCTAGACCACCACCGCCTTTTTCATCCAATTCAATCAGAGCATCCTCGAATTGTTGTAATGAAATAGTTGGGTTTGACCCTGTAAACGCTTCTCTAAACTCTGCAAATGACATATTAAATTTCTTTGCAATAGCAGTTAAGGCTGGTGTCATACCTGCATCTTCCATTGATCTCAATGTACGAGCATCCATTTTAGAACCCATGATTTGAGAATACTGAGTAACCGCATTGTTTACTCCCTCAGAATCACCACCGAATGTCAAAATGGAATCATTAATTGCCGAGAATAGCTTTTGAGACCTATCTAAATCATGATTGATTGAAGTAAATCTCGTAACATGGCTTAGAGCATCATCTAAAGTGGTTGGTAGGCCCAAAATACTTTCATCTAGGTTATCAATCATCTTTTGGATTTTAGCCGTAGAATCGTCTACATCACCTACTACAGTGGACAATGTTCTTTTCGCAACTTTGATTGTATCGTATCTCTTAACACCATTTGAAACTGCTTCACCAATTGCATTTTGTGCACCTGAAACCAATCTATACAAGCTAGAATATCCAACACCTTGTACTAAGAATCGTCCAATATCTCCTATTGGATTATTTTGGAAATTCTTGGCAATGTTCAACATACCAGAGCCTAGATTTGACATTTTATTTCCAACATCAAATGTAATCTTACTAGCTGATTTTAATGCTTTAGCAGCTTGTTGAAGTCTGTTAAGCTTATTCATACTATCTTCAAAACCGATAATTTGTGACTTAACATCTGCGGTAGTATTGTTGACTTCGCCTTCTTTTGAAATCATATCGCCTAACTGCTTATTGGCATTTTCTAATTTGTCTGTTTTAGCGTTAATATCAATTTCTTCTTTATCTAAATCTGCAATTGAATTGTCAATCTCATCAGTCAACTTTTCGACATCTTTTAAAGCAGAAATATCAGCTTCTACTTTGATTTTTTCTTTGTTGAAGTTGTTTATTTTCTGTTGGATTTTATCCATCTCAATACCGACTTCGTTAAGTTCGTATTTAAGTTGCTGACGCATATTGTACAATCCTTTAAGCAAATCGTCTCTTTTACCTTCGCTTAAAGTCTTGTCATTTAATACATCTTGTATATCGTTTGCGTTTTGCTTTAACTCAATGTCGATAGCTAATTTTTTATTGTTCAGAGAATACAATTCTTTTTTTAGATTTGAAATATCATCTTTAATATCTGCTAATTTATTTCTAAGATTTGCTAAATTATCTAAATCAACTTGCATAGCAAGCCTTTGTTTCATTAGCGAATCTCTTTCTTTTTTTATTTCTTTTAATCTATTTTCCAACCTATCCAATTCCGCAGTGTTAGCTGCAAATTGAATTTTAGCTTTTTCAATAGCTTTTATTTGTCTTTCTAATTCATTTAATCTTGCTTTGGCATCCTTAATGTCAAGGACTAACCTAGCACCGACTTCACGTACTGACATCTTCGGACTCCTTCGCTAAATCTGTTTTCTGCATGAAATGAACCGCATATCTGTCAATCTGAGGTATTTTCTTCTTAGAATTTTTGTTTGCCTCGTTAATTTCATTCCATGTTTTATCGCTTTGTAGATTTGCGTAGTACCCAAAGGCTACAACTAATTCAGAAACACCCCAATGGTCTAATATCTCATTGGGGCGTATTTTTAGAATTTTACCGACATAATGAGCCATGGTTGAATAAAGATTTAGTTCTGCAACATAAGACTTTGCTTTTTTTACTGAATCCTTTTTATCATCCCCCTTATCAATTATTTGATAAAAACTGTTTCTACCTCATTGAATAATTCAGGATATTTGATAATTAGGCTAATCATGCAAGTTAAAACTGAATATTGCATCATGTGATCCTCATAAAATTCATCTAATCCTAAGAAAATTGCAACAACTTTATAAAGTCCATCAACTAAATTTGTAGAGGATTGAGCGTATAAATGGAAAATCTGTTCGTTGGCTTCATTCATATACGCTTCATAAATCTGAACCATAGTCTTGTTCACTTCTTCATCATCTGCATCTGTTGTAACGATTCCATCTTTTCCTTCAATGAATTTGTGACCGTAGTATTCCTCGATTTCTTGGAATTTTTCTTTATATGGGTCTAGGATTTGTTCTGCATCCAATAGCAATGGTTTAACTTCGATTAAAGCTTCTACTATCTTCATATCTTGTCTAGGAGATAATGTTAGATTTTCAAACTTCTTATCGAACATAACGTATTGCCCTACTCTTTTAGCGTTCTCAGGAACATCAATTTTATGCTCTTCGATTTCTTTTTCAGTGAATCTAAAGCTTACTTCAATATCAATTGTTTTAACATCTGTCTTATTTGCATCGCCAACAACAGCAATTTCACCACCATTGCCATAGACTGCGTGAGGAGTATCATCCTCACGAGCTACTTTTAACTTTTCAATCATGGCATTTAACTGTGTTGGTTCTAAAATCTTTTGTTCTTCCATCTCATTTGCCTCTCAATTTCTATAAATTAGCGTTAGCTTTGTTTACTACATATACTTCATACCAGTTTCCACGAGTATCTTTCTTGAACGCTAAACTAAATTCAAACGCTCCGTCATCAGGGATACCCATTGGGAATGAAGTAATTTTTGCATTGTGGTAAGTAAATACTTCCGCAGTTCCATCACTTCTATAACGAGTGATTGTAACTTTCGCTCTCTTATTCTTTAAACTATCATTATTTGCTACATAGTGTTGCAATACATCAACAGTCATTGGATAAGAAATCTTCAATGTTTTACCTACTAAGTTTTTGTTGAAGTAAATTTTTGAACCTTCAATGTCTAAACTTGGATTAATTTTACTGTTCAATACTTGGTATTGAGACTCATCTAAGTTAGCCAACAATGGAGTGTTGATTCGGTTCAATGTAGAATCTGTGATATTGCATTGGTCACTCAATGCTGCATAGATAAATCCACATTCTTCAACAAAGTGGTCTGCAATATGGATTGAACCATATTCAGGATGTTCTTTATCTGCTTCAATAACCACTTCCTGAGTACGCATCATAAAGCCTTGAGATTTATCTCCCTTGCCAATGAATGGGTTCATAGTTAAGTAGTTAGATGTTAATTGAGTACCTGTAAATGAACGCTCAATAGAAGCAGAATCATCATCATAAGAATCATCAAAGCAACTTGTATCTACAGGATCTACAGTATCGTCACCATCAAATCCTGATAAGCAGCTTACTTTAATATCGTTGTTAGAATCTAAGTCTGCAAATTCTTCAAAGAAACTAATTGAAGAAATACCAATTAAAATACTATCTGCTGATTTATCTGTTAATACTACTTCAATACTTAAACGGACACCTGATGTACTTGCTTCCCATCCTTCTCCTACTACATTTGTAGGAACGGTAGATAAGTCAATCTGTACAGGGTAGAATCCTTCTTTATCTGCTTTTAAAGTGCTTGTGTATTCATCTGCGTTAGTCATTTCATGATCTAAAACATCTGAAATCTTTGTTGTGATTGTGTAAGTACCTGCTTGAGGAACATTTACGTAGTAGTAAACAACACCTGCTGCAAAGTCTAATGCATTTTTCAATGCTTTAAATACCGCACCACTTGTGTGTACTTTGTTTCCTTCTCCACCTTCTGCATCCGTTTCTTTAGAAGTGATGAACAATGTACCTGTATTCTTACATCCAAATGATTCGCAAACATTGATTAAATCAGGTGCGATAGTACGTGATGTATAAGCACTAGAAGTACCTGTAATCTTTTCAAATTTACGAGTATTGATTTTTAAACAAGCATCAATATCACTCATGATAGTAATATCAATTTCTTGAGTTTTAGTTAATTTAGAGACACTTAATTTGTCACTAATGATTTTGTTAATGTTACAGTTAGACATTATTTTTGCCCTCCCATTGTAGCTTTTAGTACACGCTCCATAGCACGCTCTGCTTTAGCACCGCCTAACTGGTTTAAAGCGTTTAATTTGCGTGAAACAAATGCTTGAACATCTACTTTTTGTTCAGGAGTCTTTTTAGCTTTTACAACTTTTTCTTCCATTTTTAATCTCCTTTATTTAACTTTTGCATCAAATCTAGATACCGCTCTAGCAACAAAATCATTTGCCTTTCTAGGCGGCATCTTAATTTTGTGTGCAAAGTGTTTCTTTCCCATTTCATCTACCCAAACGAATGGCCTTCCGTTTTTACGTACTAATGTGTAAACTCGTTTAGTTCCATTCTGTACCATTGGGGAGTAATCAACGTGAGAAGGGTTTCTAGAATCTTTTTCTAGTTTGTCTGCATCTACTCCGATTAGATATTCGGTATTAGATACTTTTTCTTTTGTGATTGAGTCCTTTAAAGCACCTGGCCTATATTCATTCCATGGCATACTTGTCATTTCTTGAGCATAGAATCTACTCCCTCTTGGAGCTTCTTCTCGCATAGTTTCTTCTAATTCACTAGCCAATCCTTCAAAATCTTCTTCACACGCTTCTATAACATCTTCTAAGAGGCCTTTTAGCATTTCCTACACCTCGATAAAGGGGTAATAAAGTTTGCCTCCATAGACGTATTTAAAGCCTTTTAGGAATACACCGTCTTCATACGATACTTCCTCAACTTTGTTCATAAGGAATATTTTTACTAGGCCGCTAGGCAAACACATACGTTTTGAATAATCATAAGATGTGTTTGATTTGGCTTTCGCACCGCATACAGGGCATCCGTTTTTCTTTGTGGAACTTTTCATTCCAATATATTTAATTCTCATACTACTGCACCAACCCATGTGTCTTTCGAATTACATACTGACAAGATACCTAACTGCTCTGAATACGCTTTTGTAATATGTTCACGAACATACACACTAATTGAAATCTGAGCATCAGAATTTTCTTCTGAGATAAGAACATCACTACCATCCGTTTCTTCACAAGTGCTACAACCACATTCGCATCTATTCATTGCGATAACAAATTGTAGAAAGTCGCAGAATACAGGCAATAGGCATTCAGGTATCGTTTCATATCCAGCTACATAACTGACAACGATCTTAGATAATTCATCACATCCACAATTGCACACATCTTTGTAGTCGATATTAGATAAATCAACGTACACGATACTGTCGTATGGGTTATAAGAAAAATCTTTATCGACTTCTAATTTGTGAGTAGTAAATGTAATTCTTTCTCTAGTGATAACAGATACTTCAATCGTTGTTGGGTCAATCATTGGATAGAATAGTGGTATGCGTACAATTCCTGAATCGCATCCACATTTCTTAAATTCACCAACATCAAAGACTTCCTCTCTTTGAGATGAGAGGAAAGTCTCACATGGATGGTTTTTCCAACAAGTGATGGTACTAATTAAATCAATTAGTTCTCCAACATTCTTTTCAAGCTTATCTGCTTCTAAATCGCTTTCCTTTATGCACGAACAATAGTTTTTCAATTGTTCGACAATTTTTTCGTACATTATTCACCAATGTTGATTGGTACGATAGTTGTTGGTTTTAATACAAGGTCTAATCCGTTTAATGTATCTCCTAATGTAGCTGCTGACATTGGGATACCTTGGATTACCATTAATCGGTTTGCATCAGTTCCAAATGCACATCCAAAGTTGTAGTAGTAATCACATTGAGTACCGCATCCTTCGGATGGTGTATCTGTAGCACCGAATGTATGACGTTGGAATTTTTCAGATGGTTGGAAAGTAGTTCCCATTACCAAACCTACTGTATTTCCTTCTAATACCCATACATCACCTGTACCAGCAGTAATATCACATGGAACTAATTTATCTGCGATAAATCCATGTCCTTTAAATGCGACTTCGCCTGTTTCTTTGTTGCGAGTCCATCCATCAGGATATTCTCCGTTGAACTTACCTGGAACGATTACAGATTTAATACCTTCAAGTACTAATGGGTGACAAGCAAACTTGTAATCGCCATCTCCTAATGCTGCTAAACGTAATGCAACTGAATCAAATGCAGATAATACGTTTGTACCTACAATTTTGATAACTGCTTTATCTTCCATTACTTCCAATAATCCATGGAATGGTTTCAATGTAGCAGTACCTGTAGCCATTGTTCCTAAGATTACGTTAATAGCAGTGAAGTATGCCATTGAAATTAAATCCATACGTTTCTGAGCTTCTTTAATAGTTTCTCCTTCACGTTGGAAGTAGCAAACCATGTCATTAGCTTTGATTTTACGTGTTTCATTTACTAAGCTATCCATAATAGGTTCGCAGCTCTTTAAACACAATAATGCTAATGGTGCATTGCTACCGCATTTAGCTAAATCTAATGGAACCCAGCAACATTCACCTTGTGTTGATTTAGGTTCTGTTGTTCCGTATGTGAATGGCAACTGAATATAGAATTTGCCATCTTCTTTTTTTGTAACGCTCCATGCTCCTCGGTTCATAGCACCTTGCATCTTACGTGAAGCTGGTGTGTTCATTAACCAAGAAACTAATGGGAACACGTTTTGGAATGGATTGGCTGGTAAGTTATCTGAATAATCAGTACCGATACCAACTGTTCCTACATTTGATTTAGAAGCATTTGCTGATAAATTCTGTCTTGCTTTTTCATAATCAATATAAGCTCTTGAGAATGATGTTAAATCCTCGATATTAGAACTTAGACGTTCTACCATTCCTGGTGTAACTGCCATTTTTTCTAATAATGTGTTATCAGGATTTGTAAATAATAAATCTAACATGGTTTACCTCCTATCCCCACATATCTCCGCTAACTTTAGAAGTTGAAGCTAATTTTTCTTCTTTCTTTTCTTTTTCGTTAGCTTGTCCTGAGATCAAACTAGACAATCTGTCTAATGTGCTTTCTGCTTTCTTTTCAAATTCTGTTTTTTCTTTCTTAGAACTTTTTAATTTTTCTTTTAATTCGGCATTTTCTTTTTCTAATTCTTCAACTTTTGCACTTAAAGCTTCAAAAGCATCCATGAATTTGTTGATTTTTTCCATATCGTCCTTAGACATTTCAACAGTTTCTAAAGTTTCTTCGCCTTTTTTAGCTTCTTCTTTGTTTTCTGTTCCTTCTTCTTTACTTTCAGGTGTTTTTTCTTCTTTAGAAGGTTCTTTTTCTTCTTTTTCTTCCTCTTTGTTTTCTAAAGCCTCATTCTTCTTTTCTTCTTTATTTTCAGAACTCAACTTTAAAATCTTTTCCCATAGGTTCATTTCTGAGTCTCCTTTACTGTTTAAATTTTCGCCTGTACTGTTTACATTGGCTGGGTTTGCAACAACTGAGAAACCAGCAATCTCGATTTCGTTGTAGAATGGTGCATTAAATTTGAATGACGATTCAAAATCGAGTGTCCCTCTCAGTTCTGCACTAATACTCAATGGTATTTCTTGTTTCAATAAATCTTGCACAATGTGCAATTCCCTATTTAGTTTGACGTTTACATCAAGACCTTTTCTTCCATCCCCAATATCGACAACCGTTAAATCATCTTTAGTCCATGTACCTAAGTTTAAAGGGAGTGATGTAATGTCAATGTGAGCTAAGTTGATATATCCTACATAATCAGAACTCAAGCTATCGTAGAACGCTTGTACTGCCCCTTTTTTGATGTATAGACGAATATCATCTCCACCCTCATATGTTATTGCCCCCTCGTCAATAAGACGTGTAGGTTTGTTTTCTACGTAGCCTGATGATAGGTTCACACTGACATAATGGTTTTCTTTATCTACACTCGATAAAGTGATTGCATTGTCATAAAATGCTTTTCCTTTTTTTCTACGATCAAGGCTATCTTTAATGCTTTCTACATATGTTGGAACTCTTTTCTTTTGTGGCATTATTTCTTAGTCTCCGTTTCTACTACGATTACGGGTTTATAGAATAATTTCTGAATCCTTCCACCACATGAATTACATTTCTTGACTTCGTATGGAATCTTTGCTCCTTTTAATATTTCTTCCATTGTGGAATCGTATCTCTTTTGGATAGTTTTGTTTCTAAGTGCTTCTAACAAAACTTTATCTTCGGGAATCTTGTATTTCTTCTTAGGCTCTAGAACTACATATCCGTATAGCAAAGTACCGCTATCTAATTTTGAATAAACGTCAATTTGCGTTTTTTCTTCTATTACATCAAGAAGTTTCAAATACTGTTTTGCGTTCTTTGCTGCTTCTTCCAATGCGAACTCATGTCTACCATTTTGCTTTAAGAAAGTATTTCTTTCTTCTAGGGAATCGAACCAAGTAACACCGTTAATAGTTTGTACGTTGTTCTGCATTGTCTCTCCTTCTAAGCATCATGGCATTGATCGTCTGTATAATTTGTTTCTGTTTGTTCTGAGCGTTCTACTTTTGCTACATTGCAGAATAAGAATGAAGTATAAGTTGTTACTGTTTTTTGGTTAGGTTCTTCGCCTGTTGTCGTAATAACTGGCCATTCAAATCCAATAGCTCCGTCTTGGTCATTCAATTTGTTATGCCAAGCAGTGTTAAAAGCAGTCGCATCTTTCCCTGTTAAAGTGATAGGGTCTCCGTACCCTTCTTTAAAAGTGATTTTTACAGTGAAACTACGTTTAATTGACATTTATGTATCTCCTTTCGTTAATTTGCATATAAAAAGGCAATACCTCGAAATATGCAAAAATCTATATAGACAGTAAAAACTGTTTATACCTTTTGTTTATTTCCAAATATTGCCTTGTTTTTTTTCTACTTTTTTACTTCTAATTAAAACTCTAATGTATCTTCTACTTGTTTTGTTGGGTTATTACCAATCAATTTAAGAATCTTGACCATTGATTCTTTGTTCAATTTACCTTTGAACTCGTTGATAAAGTCTGTATCTGAAATATTTCTTTGACCAATTAAGAATAAATCAGCATTTCCTTTTGAATCTTTCTTAGCTCCAATCTGATATACAGGAATTGTAGTTGTATATACACGTCCACTAGCCTGTTCTTTACAAGCTCTGTAGTCTGTTACGACTTCGTAATATACATCTTTAACAGTTTCTTCCTTCTTTGTTTTTTCATTGGCAACAGTTTTTACGATTTCTACTTTTCTGTATCTGTTCTCAAAGAAAGAAGTTGGAACTGCGATTGCATTGGATTTTGTTTCCAAATATCCTAATCCATCAGGTCGCATAGGTCTTTCACCAAATTCAACCTCTTTACATTGGATTTTCTCTTTGACCAATCCAATTTTGTTGATTCTCTGTGCATCTTCAAATGAATATAACGGAGTCCCATTCAAACTTCCTAGGGGTGTTACCTCATTTTCAGATAAGATACTTTTTAAAATATCCATTTCCATTTTATTTTCTCCTCTCGCTATAGCGTTTTCTCGATAGAATCCATCATTCTAGTAACTGATTCCATCATGTAATTCTTTGTACTCTTGTCTAACGCTTCTGCTCCGTTGACAATAGCACCTACGATTTGAGTAACTGACAAGGCCAATTTATAGGTCTTTGCAGACTTGTCTTGTTGTTCTTTCAATTCGTATTTATCAAAATAAACCTTTGGTACACCTAATTTCTCACTTAACATAGGAGAAATCTGAGTGGCGAACCTTTCTCGCATTGGTACGATTGTATTTGTCATGGCATTATCTATGATTCTTTCCATAGATACGTTTCCTGATACATCTCCTAAACCAATTAATTCAGGAGTAAGACCGAAACACTGACAAATAATAGAACCTTCCTTCATTTGAAGGTATTCTAAGAACTCTGTACCTTTTGTAACACGAGGCAAGTGATCCATTTTTTCAAAAATAGAACTTGCAAGGATTACATTGTCTGATTTTGAATTTCTAATTTCCTGACCTAAACGTTGTGCTTCAATTCTTGCTTTGTCGGCTCTGTCTGCTTTAGAACTTGATGATTCGTCTAACACTTGGGAAGCCGATAAATCAATTGTATCTCCCTTGGCAAATCCATCTTTTAGCCAAAAAATCAAACGTCCAGGGCCATCATATTGAATATCGTAGTTCAAACGCTCGTAAACCGCACCTAATAGCTTTAGGCGTTGTTTGTCACGTAATAAACAAGATAATCCGTTCTCATGGTCTGTTCCGTTTCTTAAATTGCAGAAATTATCAGGGATTTCTACAATGATTGTTCCGTCTTTTGACATTAATTTGCCTGTTTGAAGGAACAATGCTTCGTCCAAGTCGATTTCCTTTGTTCCTAATGAGATAGGTTCTTTATCGTCTGCCGACATAGCATAACAGATAGGAACTCTAAATCCTTTATATTCATCATCTTCACGCATGATGGAAACATAATTACGATAATTCTCTGTAACAATTCCTTTATCTTCATCTAGCCAACGAATACCGCATTTTCCGTACAATAATGACTGCATAATAGCGTTTTGAAGTACAGAATAATTTGTAACACCTTGTACATTGTGCTTGTAAAGGAATGGCATTAGAACATTCTTGTCTAAATTCTCGTCACCCGTTGTGATGCCGTTTGAGAATATAAAGTCTATAACCTTGCCGATAACGTAAGGCAGCGTTGGTAGATTGTCTATCATCCAATCAATCTCATCAAACTGATTCTTAAAGTTTGTCTTTACAAATCCGTTGATGCACTCTGAATTGCAGTTCAACATAGCTTCTATTACCTTTTCGGCTTCGGTTTCTGCATTAGAACTGTGAATATTGTGCGAAATGTTAGCTGACACATAGGTATTGGATGCTAGTTTAACTCTATCCTTTTGTCTTTTCTTTGTTCTTCGACTCAAATTAGCACCTCCTAATCGTTCTCTGCATACGCAAGTATTTCACTGCTTAGATTATACATTAAACAGCTGCGGACAGAAAGTACCGAGGAATCTAGGGCATCAGGAGAGTGTCCTAAGCGTTGTTTTATTTCTTCCTTAGGAATAATGGCTATCTTCTTATTGTTCTTCGATACAGTCCTTGTAGCAAGCAATTCAGGTTTCAATCTTTTTGCAACTTCCGTTGTGAAAGTCAATTTCTTACTGTCCATTAGCTGCTGAAAGTCTAGATACATTTCTGCTCTTAGATTAAATGCATAAACTGCACTGTAATGTCTTGCTTTAATACGTGTTTTTGTTGGCCCACCTTGGAAATTGACACCCTCAAGGATAAATCCTAGCTTATCAGAGTATTTTGACAATCCTTCGGTCAACCAAGTACCGAAACCAACGTCAACACAAACATATTTGATGTTTAATGTCTCAATAATCTTAACAATCTTGGCAATAATCTTCTCGGATGTGACTCCTTGAACCCAAACACCCTCTTTTAGATTGTAAATTGTCTCGATTTTGCAGTTTCCATATCTATTTTGAGAGCATAAAGCAACATCTATACCGTCTTTTCCTGTATAAGCCGAGTCAATACCTAAGAAAAAACGCTTTTTATAGGAACTATCGACTTTATCATCATCTAAAGTCATGGTTTTGAACATACTTTCGTCTGAAAATTCCTCTAATTCGCACACTAAATAACGTTGGCAAGTACTTCTATTCTTGTAAAAATGAGAATTTAGTATCTGAGAGGCACTTTTCATACGATCTTCTTCGTATGCAGTACGTACATCCATCCAAACAACCAATGTTCCTTCGGGGTATTTGTCGTTTGTCATACAATCGTAGAACTCCCCTCGTTTGTGGGGGTTGGAAATAGCAATTTCAAGCTCTTTTGACCCGTCAACGCTTGAAAATTCCCTTCGTCCTATCTCGGCATACGCATCTTCACTGACTTGGGCCGCTTCGTCAATAATATAATCTCCACCCTTACCGATAGCGTTATTGTTTTTCTTAGGGTCTACACTGTTTCCACCTAATGTAACGATTTCTACACATCCTCCGCCCTTGAAGGAAATTTTAGTCTTGGAAGTAGAAGTCTGTAATTTTTCAATCTTGTTTCCTGAATCTAATACAGAACTCTGAATGGACTCGTCTGCATTTTGTAAATGTCCGATAACTTTGGACATGATGATAGTAGCGGTTTCTCCTGTTGCGGCCGCAATTCGTACTTGATGCCCTTTATAAGCACGATAAATAGCAATCATACCTAAAGTCCAGCTTTTTCCATACTGAGAAGTAGTAATTGCATAGATTGTATCGTAACCCTCTACAACCGCACCGAACAACATAGCTTGTGTAAAGTGAAGATTGACTTGAAAATATGTCAAAGCCTCTCTTGCGCCGATAACCGCAAGTCTAAAAGCTTCCTTTTTAGAAATATTCAACCGTTTGTAATGTTCTGGGATATATCCTCTTGTCCAATTCTTCAATTTATACTTCGGAGTAGCTCCCTTCAACAACCTAACAACTTCTTCTTGGCTCTTATTAATAGCTTTAGCTTCTTTTAAGTCCTCTACATCCTTAAAATACTGTTCCGTAACACTAAGAGTATGTTTCTTCATTATTATCGTCCTCCTCGTGTTCTATTACCTCGGCATCTAAAAACTCACTTCCCATGTTGATTCCTAATATATCGTTGATTCTTTCCTCTGCAATCGCTCTTTTCTGTTCAACGGTAATATTATTTACACTTCCAACATTTAAAATATTGCTCTTTCCAATGCCATCCATTCTATTTAGCTCTTTTAAACATCCTAATCTGTCTTTCATGTCCTTTTCTTCGTCTTGAATATTATCACTAAGCCACTGTCTGCGTTGCTCTACTGTCATAACACTTCTTTGATCTCTCTTTTTTACCCTCTCATGTATGACATTCCTAAACTTAGGACTATTTAATATCTTATAACCCTTGTTATAAGCACTCTTATCGCTTAAATTAGGACAAATCTTTTGCATGGACTTCGTAATATTCCCACTCTTTGAATACTCGTCAAAGAATCTTTTAGCTTCATCCTCACGCTTTAATTCTGAAACACTCTTTGCCCTTGGCATACTCTCATCCTCTCTTTCTCTACCTCCCTACATTATAAATGATTTTATTGAGGACGTTTTTACTCCTCTCTTACTCCTCTCTTACTCCTCTCTTACTACTCTCTTACCCCTCGCAAAAATACTTGAACTCATTTTTTTCAAAACTCGATTTTTCGTTTTCCAAAAATTTTTATCTAAAAAAGGGGGTGGTTTAGATATTATTAGTAATTCTTTTGTTAGCACTCTGTTGTGTATAGTGCTAGGTGTAAAAAATGTGGTTTGGTCGAGAGGGAAGCCATGGGGTGTGTAGGGTCGTCAATTCCTGTTGCGTTTTTCAAACCATGACCGCAAACGCATATATATTTATGTATGCATTCCATAAACAATTATTCATTCATGATCATGTAAATAGTTTTAGCAGCAATAAGAAAAAAGCAAGAAAAAAAGACAATAAAAAAGCTAGTTAAACATTTAAAGTTTTAACTAGCATAAAAGATAAATAATAATAAATGTTAGAATAAATAATAATATAATCCATAACCAGTATTTTAATAAGAAAGCAGCTATTAGAATAAATACTATTATAGTTGTTAACTGATCAATCATCTATCAATTACCTTTTTTAATTCTACCAATAACCTTTTATGTACGTTAATCCTATGTTTTTCTTTTTTAGTCTTATGATTATCTTTTTCAAACGTATCAATCCAATTATTCAAACCTTTTTCATATAATTCCAAAAGCTTAATATACATATCTTTTTTATTATCAGCAGTTAAGACAATTTTATAATCATCTTTATAGAATAAAAAGTTTATTTCTTTACAAGTGTAAGGCTTTATATTATACCATCTTATTATATTATGGTTGAAACATCCTTTTTCATTATCTTTTATATGCTGATAACTCAAAACTTGAATACAATTACACAATTTTTTAATATCTTTCATATATGTTTTAGCCATTTTCTTTCACCTCATTTTCATTATAATAATTATTAATAATATTCTTTATACTGGCATTGTCGTATAAAGTGTTATAACTTAGCTTGTTGTCTGGGTATAACATACAATACATACTATATATATAATTAATAAGTTGCTCGCAACTACATAAAACTTTACGATCAAATCTATATGTTATTACTTGACTTTCAGTATAATTGTTATTATTTGCATTTATAAAGCAAGACTCTTTATCGATACTAACTAAAGAAGAGATTTCTATATGTTTATACTTTTTCACATAGAATAAAACTTTTTTAAGTGTTCCTATTAATTGATACAATATATCATTATCTGTATTATATACATTTAATACTTTTATAATGTCGCTTATTTCCGCATTTTTGCGTTTTGATTTGTACATAAATATATTACATATGTTTAAACTTTTCATTTTTTACCTCATTTCTATTTTTTATAAACTATATGCGAAACACCAGAACAAGAATATCAGCATCCAAAACATGGAAGCGCATGACAATAGAATATAACATTTAATAAAAGCCAGTTTGAGCACCTCAGCAGTGCTCAAGCTTTCTAACTGATGCCTACTAATCATCATAAGCAACCCATTTTAAATATCCATATTTTCATAAATATGTTTATCTGGATAAATATGTTTGATATTTCCGACGGCTAAACTATTAAACTCACTGCATGCAGCGTCTAACTCTTTTTGTTTTTCAACAGCTTTTTTATAAAGTTTTTTAAGCTGCTTTATTCTTTTTGGTATATTGTCGATATATTCTTTACTAGTATAATATAGTGTAATGTCGCTGAATTCTAAAACTTGTATTTTATTTTCATCAAGCAACTTTTTTTGTTTTCCGTCTATATATTTAGCGCCGCACTCAATATTATAATTATTATTGCTAAATTCTAGCGGTATAATGTGATATTCTTGTGAGTTATATCTTTCACTAATATAAAAGATGCAATTTGTTTTTTCTTTTATTTCATCTTTTATTTTTTCTTCTGTTTTTGGGCCGTAAGGCTTGTTTTTATACTTTGAAAGTACTTCTAAAACTACTGGCATATTTTCGTTGTATAGTGCTATTTTTGCGTTGCTGTTTAAAATTTTAATAGTAATAGTTAAGTCTTTTATTTCTTCATTCAATTTACACATTTCATTTTCTACCGCTCTTTTTTGTGTGATCTTTTCTTTAAAGTCCATGATATTAGAATAAGTGCTTACAAGCTCGTCTATTTTTTTATTGTTTTCTTTTATTGTTTGATAAGCTTTTTCAATGTCTTTTTGAATTTCATTAAATTTTTCCATTTTCTTTTTAGCCCCAATTAAGTTATAATAAGGACGTATATATATTTTTTGGGGCTTTACCTCATTTCTATACTATATATATACGCTTTTTGATTGAATGATCGTATTGAAAGTTTGTAGGCTTAATATGATCATTCTTTTTTTATGTCTTATTTTTGGATGTCACCCCTTTTCTTTACACTGTTATTATACCATGGTACTACTGTAAATGCAATGGTAATATTGCTTTTTTTTCACTTTTTGTTCACGAATCGTGAATATAATAGCGGATATTTTCGTACTACACCGTGTTTTTGTCTAAGAATCGTGAACAATTTACAAAATACAAAATATACAAAATACAAAATTTTTCGCCGATTCAGAACTACAAAATGCAAAATTTATTTTTTATATTGACAATTTTTTCTTTTTGGAACACTTAATATGCCCTTTATTTAAAGTAAAATCGTTTAATTTCGTGAACAAATGATTATTTTAATAAAAAAGACACATTTAATAAATTAGGATATAAAGCTAAAATCAACATTCATACAACG
>OHAU01001460.1_pt1 | contig 27399 bp, 34 predicted proteins | sample 1577181 | NCBI WGS metagenome assembly OHAU01 (sample SAMEA3541472, study PRJEB24748) | human gut metagenome | biome: human gut; feature: human-associated habitat; material: faeces | place: China | collected 2012 | reverse complement strand
TTTCAAGTTTAACTTTTGCTTACAAATCATCAGAAGCAGGCGACCTTCGGCTCATACTTGATGTTCCCGGCGTTGGCCTTCAGCATCTTCTCAAAGACCGTGATGACATTGATTCTGTGCTGTGCCGCCCACTGGCTTTTCTTGTCGAGCAGGATGATGTGTGCCTGTGCATCGGCAAGCAAACCATCGAGGTAGTAACAGAACTCGTCGTAAGGCATCTCGTTCCTGAAGAACTCCTCCACCGTCATGTGTCCGTCCAGTGGGATGAAGGGCTTCTGCTGAATGGTCTTCGCCTTTTTGGGCGCCGACTTGGATGATGATGTAGCTTTGCTCCCAGATGCTTTCTTGGCTTTGGAGGACTTCTTTGCTTTGGATGTCTTACTGCGGCGTTTCTGTTCCTCTGCGGTGGCTTCCCTGACGAACTTCTCGACCAGTGCTTTGGCAAGTGCTTCGTTGGCTTTCGCCTGATTCATGTAGGCTTTCCTGACCTCCCAGGATGTTTCCCTGCCTGTGAGATCCAGCTCATGTAGGGCGAGCGACTTTTTGGGGTTTCGGAGGGAGAAGCAGACAACAGCCTCTATCCACTGGCGGTAGGCGTTGGCTCTTGTCTTCCGACTTTCAACGATGATGGTGTGCATCCCGTCTTCGTCAACATAGCAGTTACAGCTCGTGAACTTGGCTCTGCGGACATTGTATTCTCTGACTTCACAGTTGGCAAGTTCACACTCGTTCTTTGCATCCCGCAGAGCCATACGGAGGGCATTGCAAAGGTCGGTCATGTTGAACCACAGCCTACCATCGGCTACGATGGCGTGGAGGAAGCCGAACTCGGATGAGTAGAACTTCTTCATCCCCGGCTCCTGGATTGCATTTGATATATACATACCTTCTTGATTTAAGACATTATCAAAGTTTGTGATTTTTGACACTGTAAAGTTAATCAAGAAAAATGATATGCGAAAATCATAACTTCTTTATTTTCAATGTCTTATGCTTTATTTTTCAAGAATTTCGCTACATTGGGCGCGAGACGACTAATCATATACACAATATTTCCAGTGTAAAATCTCATAAAATCCGCTATTTTTGACTATCTTTGCGCTTGGTTTGGCAGCCTTTGACCGCTGCGAGACCGGACATAGAGGAATAACGAAAGCGTTAACTTGTAAGCTGAAAGCCTAAAATCGCCAATTTTTAACTTTTCACAGCGCTACAAGGTAATGCCTACGCACACGGCGTGGGCTTACTTGTGCTGTGAAGCGGTGTTTGGCGATACCGAGGCTTCTACAAGTAGTCCACGCCTTTTGTTGTCCTTTGTGATGAGAACAAAGATAAACAACAAAACAACTCCTTACAATGAGAAAAGTTATTTACTTTTTGGCATTGATGCTCGTATCACTTTCAGCGTCAGCACAGAAGATAGTTGATGACCGGGTAACGGACACCGGGCTACGACTGATTTCCTGTGAGTCAAAACCATTCCGAAGTATGTCCGATAAGGTCGTTCTCTCACTGGGTCTGTCAGCATCCGTCAAAGATGGTGCAGTCCAGTATTTCCTTGATGCGACACTGGCTTCCAGTGAGCCGATTTCTGCTCCGGCAGGGGCAAGGATGCTTGTCAAGACAACCAACGGCGATGTGCTGACATTGACCGAGTATTCAGACAAGACCATCTCCGACAACATAGGCGACGTGAAGAATGTCGGCGGCATCATCGTCAAGACTTTCACTATCCATGCCGCCTATGCTTTGACACCCGAACAGATTCAGCAACTACTCTCCGGCATTGCAAAGATTAGGATTGAACTGAACGGCGACACCAACTATGAGAAGGAATGGAAGAAGGACAAAATCTCCGGCTTCCTGTCGAAGGAATACAACTTACTAACCGAGGCTGTGGCGACTGACAAGAAGGGCAGCTTCTCTGACGGCTTCTGATTATGGCAGTCCATTCAGTTGACCATGACCTTTCGGAACTGCTGACATGGGTCGGCAACGGTAAGGCACAGCTCCCAGATTTTCAGCGTAGCTGGGTGTGGGATGATGGTAAAATCTGTAAACTGATAGAGAGTATTTCGTCCGGCTTCCCTATGGGTGCGGCTATGTTCCTCCAAACTGGCAACTCAAGTGTGCGGTTCAAGTATCGTCCCCTTGAAGGAGTGACTGCGACCAATCTCAACGACCCCGATTTCCTTGTGTTGGACGGACAGCAACGCCTGACAACCTTATACCAGGTATTCAAGACTGCGGAGCCTGTGGCAACACGTCCGGCTACCAACAAAGACAAAGTAATACTGCGCCACTACTACCTTGACATCCGCAAGGCTCTTGATCAGACAGCGGACAGACTGGATGCAGTCATCTCAATCAATGAAAAGAAGCAACTGACCGAGGACATCGGCAGGACTGTGATACTTGACCTTTCCACAAGGGAAAACGAGTTTAAGGAGTTGATGTACCCTCTGAACATTGCTCTTGACCTGTCGGCTTCCTCCGATTGGATGTTGGAACTGAACGACTACTATGAGGGCGACCAGTCAATCCGCAAACTTTTCAAGGAGTTCAACAAACAGGTATTACAGAAAATTCAGTCATACAAAATTCCTATCATCAACGTAACGAAGGACACCTCAAAGGAGGCTGTTTGTCAGATTTTCGAGAACGTCAATACTGGCGGCGTGAAACTGACGGTCTTTGAGTTGGTGACTGCGACCTTTGCCGCCGACGAGTTCAACCTGCGTGATGATTGGGATGATATTCAGGCGAGATTCAAGGCGACAAAGCAATCGGACATACTTCGTGTGGTGGAGAACACCAACTTCCTTACTGCGATGGCTCTGCTCATTAGCTATCGCCAGTCAGTGAACGGAACGGCTGCTGTCTCCTGTAAGAAGCGTGATGTGTTGAAGATGGTTCTCGACGACTACAAAGCAAACCGGGATTACCTTGTGTCGGGCTTCATCAAGGCGGCGAGCTTCCTTATCAATCAAGGCGTGTTCACTGCTCAAAACCTTCCATATACTTCCCAGTTGGTACCTCTTGCGGCTATCTTCGCCTATGCAGAGATTGCCGGAATCAACCTGCAAATACAGACAAACAAGGACATCCTTGCACATTGGTATTGGTGCGGTGTCTTCGGCGAGTTGTATGGTGGTGCTAACGAGACCCGCTATGCTTCCGACATCGTGGATGTGTTCAACCAAATAAACGGCGGAGAACAGCCGGAAACAGTGGTCAGAGCGAGCTTCCAACCCCGAAGGTTACTTTCTATGCAGACACGAAACTCTGCGGCATACAAGGGTGTTATGGCTCTTATCTTGCAGGATTCTCCGCTTGACTTTATGAGCGCCAATAAGATGGATATTGCGACCTACCTCGACGAAAGCACCGACATCCATCATATCTTCCCCCAAAACTACTGCGAACAGCAGGGGTATGATTCAACGAAATGGAACTCGGTGGTAAACAAGACACCAATCTACGCAAGCACCAACCGTTCCATCGGTGGGCGTGCGCCAAGCGAATACATAGGTACTATGGCTAACAAGGGTCTTACACAAGACCAGATGAGGGCGGCTATCACATCACACAAGGTTGACTATGATCTGCTGAAAGCCGACGACTTCGACGGCTTCATCATTGACCGGGCAATAAGACTGCTCGACAGGATTGAACTGGCTATGGGAAAGGCTGTGTCCGGCAGGGATAGCGAAGACACCATCAAGGCATTTGGTCATCCTCTTGTGGTGGCTGCTGATTGACAGACACGGAACGGCTCAGACGCTTTATGATTTTGTAAATGCCTCTGTCCGTCATTCCATACTTGTGAGCAAGGAACACTGTGATGTAAGTCACTTTGTGTCCTTGCTTCTTCATTTCAATGAACTGCTCATATATTTGCAGGTTCTGAACATCGTTGATGTTGATATGGTTGGCGAGCAGTACCTCAACCATACTACGGTTCATTATCAGTAATTCATAATTCGTCATGGCTGGTTAGTATGTGTCAAGGTTCTCTATCATCTCTACTCGGTCCTGCGCCTCGGTTATTTCGACAACGGAAACAACTGGCTTTATCTCACGGGCGGCGGATTCAAAGGAGTCCGTCAGCATTTCTGCCTGATTGATGGTCTGCGACGAGTTCAGCACCTGCATCGGTACGCCTCTGCCGATGTTGTTCATCGTCATAAGCAACGGCTCAAACATTCTTGTAGCGGCTGCTGTCATTACAAACTCCCCGTTGGAGAGCATGGCGGGTATGCTGTCAGAGGTGCCTGTGCCGGGACCTGTAACCTTACCACCAGTGGCGAACTTGGCAGACTTCACGGTGGAGATTGCTGTGGCAACATTGGCAAGAATTGTGGCTACCGTGGTGGCGATAGCGGCGAGGTTGGCAGGGAACGGCATAGATGAGGCAGAAGCGATACCTGCGGAGAGTGCCTTACCAGTATCAATCGCAATCTGGGCGAGGGTGATGATTTTAGACATCTTAGCAAATGCAGAATTGCTTTCGCCGAGAGTATCGAGCAACTGGGTCAGACCGCCAGTGATGGCTTTCATCGCCTGAGCCTTTGCCTGCTCGTTCTTAATGATGACATCGTTGGTATTCTTCTGAGCTTCGGCAGACTTTTGCTTTGCAGCTATGACCTCGGCTTCAAATTCCTCGGTGGTCTGTGTGGAGAGTTGACCACGGGCAATCAGCGCCTCCAGTTCTGCGGCGGCGGCTTCCTCCTGTTTCGTAAGAAGCTCCGCCTGGTGTTCATCCATTTCTTCGAGACCTCTCTGCCTCCATTCCTGATAGTGCTGCTCGTCCATCTGATAGCCTTCCATCTGACGGAGTTCTCTTTCGGATTGAGCATATTCAAGCTCGGCTATCTCGTTTTCAAGTTCCTGCTTCTGACGGTCAATCTTCGCCTGTGCATGTTCCTCATCGAGGGCGGTTCTCTCGTTGTCATACCTTTCACGGATGGCTTTCAGAGCCTCCTGCTTCTCAACCTCATTGTCATAGGCAAGAATGGCTTCCTGCTCTGCTATGGCTTGCTGATTGTCGAGGCTCTGACGGCGAAGTTCAAACTCCTGGTCTGTGCCTTCCTTGACGGCTTCCAGTTTTAACTGATTGAGTTTTTCCTTATGCTCAATCTCCTTCTTGATTTCTTCGGCATCAAACTTAGCAAGTGCTTCAATCTGTTGCTTTTGGAGTGAGTCAATAATGGAGAGTATGGCGGTACGCGAAGCCTCTGTGAGGTTCTTCTTCTCCACAAGCATCTTTTGATAGTCCTCAATCTGACGTTTGTAGGAAAGTTCAACCTTTTTGCGACGGCTCTCTACGGACTCCATCGTGATTTTCAACAGTTCATCTTCGGCTTTGCGAAGGAGTTGTGCTTCTTCTTTGGCGGCTTCTGCGGCTGTGTCTTTACCGCTGTTCTTACCTCCTTTAGTCTTGGTCTTGCCGGGGTTCTTGCCTTTACTTCCACCACCGCCACCACCTCCAGCGCCAGCACCGTCGGCTCCTGCGTTGGCTACCGAGTTGACATCGAGTTTAACGTGTTCTATCTGTCCGTCCTTGATTTCAGACCACGCCTCCTGGTAGGCATCAACCGTATCGTTAACAATGTTTTGAACTGCCTTACTCGAAGCCTTTCTAAACAGATCCCATCCGGCTTTCACATCGTCCCAACTGAGAGTGAGGACACCCTTGATGATTTTGCCGAGAGCCATTATTTCATCTACAAGCATGATGCAGACATTCTTGATGATGGACCATGCCGTCTTGAACTGGATGGCGATAGATGCGACTCCTGCCCTTACAACCATCGAATTGTTGTAGAGGTCGATGAACCAGTTGACGAGTTCAACACAGCCTTTAATCATGGCTACAATGCCGTTGTTGACCCACGTCTTTGCCGTGGCGGTCATCTCCTCAAAGGAGCCGCCAGTGGCATCGAACAGTGAAGCAAGCGTGTTATCCAGTTCTATCTGACTGTTCATCTGCTCCTCCTGTACTCTTGCAAGGTCTCCAGCTTTTTCTTTAGTAACATCGAGGTCGGTTTCAATGTCTTTGAGGGTGCGGAGGTACTGAAGACCTGCGTCCTCACCGGGGCCACCGAAGATGTCCGATATGGCGGCTGCTGTGGCGGGACTGTTATCAGCCATCTCATTGAGCTTGGCGCTGACCTGTTGCATCGCCTCAAAGGTGGTCATCGAGCCGTCCTGGAGTTTCTTCTGCATTTCAGCGGAACTGATGCCTATGCCGTCGAGTGCTTCGGCTGTGGCGGTTGACATTTCGCGGAGCCTGATGTTGGCTTCCTTGATCGTATCTACTGCCTTGTCGGAAACAATACCCATCTTGCTCGACTGGGCTGTGATGGAGATGAACTGGCTGGCAGAAAGTCCGGCTTCTTTGAAGTATGCCGGGTACTCCTTCACTATGTCGGTAAACTGTCCCGTGGCGTTGGCTCCACTGACGAAGCCATCCTTGACATACCCAAGTGCTTCCTGAACAGAAATGCCGAACTGCTGCGAAAGGGTGTTGGCGGATTCGAGGACTTTCTGAAAGTCAACCCCGAATGAGTCAGCGACACCTTGCACCTCATTGCGGAAGGCTTTCATCTCGTCGCCGGATAGTCCGGTCAACTGCTGTGTCAGTCGGCTTGCTTCCTCCAGTCCTTTGTTGTAGTCGTACCACCACTTGACAGCCATACCTACTCCAGCTATGCCGAGGAAGGTCAGTACCATAGGATTGGCAAGCAGTCCTGTCAGCGTGGACCAGAGAGCCTTTGCCTTGACAGTCAGACCTTCCATCACGGAGCCTGCACTGTTCTTGGATAGGTTGTTGAGCGAGTTGCCGAGGTTGAGGTTAACGCCAGTGAGGTCAGACAGGGTGTCAACCAGTCCTTCGCTTCTGCTCTGTGATTCAGCGACACTATCGGCGTGATCCTTGATTACCTTTTCGTTCTCCTCAATCTTCTTGGTAAGGAGAGCGATGGATTCAGAGGCACCAACAGACGAGGGGTCGATGGCGGCGACGGCTTTCTTCAACACCTCATTGGCTTTCTCGGCTTCTTCTGCGGTCTTACATTCCTTTGAGAGTGCATCACAGAGGGATGATGTTGAAACCCCGGCGCCAAGCAATGCAGACTTATAATTACCAACATTGCGGTAGAAGCGTTGTGTACCTTCCTCCGCACTTTTCAGTTCGGTGGTCAGGCGGTTTATCTTGTCTTTCAACTCGTCGCCTTTGGCACTCTCACGCTCGGCACGGCTCAGTCGGTCGTATTCAGCGTTGAGGTTGCTGATTTCAGCGCGAAGCTGAACGAGGGAGCCTTCCTGCTCTGCCTGCGATTTGAGCTGATTCTTGACTGCCTTGCTGACTGTGTTCATGGCGTCCTTCATCTGGCTCATGGCAAGGTTGCCAGCCTGAATGCTCCGCTGGTATTCTTCCTGAGAGATGCGACCTTCCTTGAGGTCTTCTTTCAAGCCTTTCTGCTGTTTGCGAACAGCGTCAATCTTTGCCTGCCATTCTGCAATCTGCTTCACAGCGTCTCCATAATCCACTTGGATCTGGAGTATCTTGGTTGTTACGTCGTCTGATGCCATAGCTTATTGATGAGGGAGTTTTATCATTTCGCATTTGCAGATACCATTGCTGTCACGGGTGATGGAAACAATAGCGAAATAAGCATTATACTTGTTGAGATACACCGGGACTGAGAAATCAAGGTCTCGGAGGTCAAACTCATTCAATTCAAAATTTTCAGTGATGAGGATGGGCTTGTTGAGAATCTGACGGAGATAAGCCATCGAGGACGAGGACATGACTTTTTGCAAGTCATTCCATATTCGTAGGCTCATTACCTTGCCATCGTCAATCGTATTGCCGAGATTGTCTATATGACTTATTGGCTTTTGTATGATGATGCCGAGGGCTGGCTTCGGGGCACAATACTTTACGGCGGTAGCGGTTGATTCACTATCCTTATTGAGAACCCAACTCTTGATGGTATCCCCTGTCTTTTCATTGGGGAACTCCCTGTTAAGTAAGAATGGAGCAGCCCACGGCAACTTTGCTACGGTCTTCTCTTTAGTAGAGATGAGATCTGACCCAAGATAGAAGGACGCCAATCCATTTTGGTAAACATCATTGGAATCGGAGGAACTATCGCCATTGGTTTTGTCGGTACTCATGGTGTAATAGTTTCTCTTGGCGTAATCACTGACCAGGAATGATGTTTTTGTTGGAAGCTGCGTCGTGGAGGTAGTCAGTTTCTTTGTCCAGTCATATACATTACCTGCTGCGATGTTGTCCTTGAATATATCGTAGCTTACAGCGTGCAGGGTGTTGTTCTTAAACACTGGGAATGTGCCAGTCATAAAGAACAGGCTTTTCAAGAAATCAAGTACAGTAGTCTCCGGCATACATTCCATCGGATTACATTTCCCCTGAAAAGCGCCATCGTCACTGACTTCGGCAGGCACAATCTTGAATTGCTCAACAACGCTGAATGAGGTGATGGTGTGCGAAAACCAAAACACAATTCTGTTGGTTTCCCCATAGGGTGATTCATATTCAAGAGGCACTGCGGAAGTCGTATCACGAAAATCAAACTCCCACAAATCCGTTTCTCCCTGAACACGCCTGCCAGCAAGTTCTGAAACGTCAGTCCACTCGTAGTGCATACCATCTTCATCATACCCTGTGTACTTATCATGGCACAGCTTCATTATAGGAGTATCACTGCCAGTAAGGTCCGAGAACTTGATGCGGAAACAACCTGTCATCTTGACCTTAACGCCCCAGCTAACCTGAAAGCCATTGGCGATGGTTCCCATATACTCCGTCGTAGTTACATAGATATATCCATTGCCAGTTCCTGTACCACCAGCAGGCTTTCCGACCGTAAATTTCTTGAAAGTAATCTCATTCTTAAAGATTCGACCGTGAATGTCCTTCGGACCATCCTTTGAGAATGATACACTGGTCATGGTTACGGCATATTCAGAGAACTGCCTTACTGATAAATGATGATTGACAAAAGGTATCACGCCTTTGTTGACACAATCAAATCTGTCTTCTTCATCAGTCCATGTCCCGGTGTAGGGTTTGGCAAACGGGAAGGTGATATTGTACTTGCGAGAGATGGCTTGCAGGATTGCATAGACCGGAACGACAGGAACAAATGGAACAGACGAAATAGCGACTCGATACTGGTTGACACGAGAATCATACTTGAAATTATAAATCGTTACTCCGGCATTATAAACTACATTGTTCATGATTGCCGTGTTGACAAACTGACTGATGGTACCAGCAGAAGAACTCCATTCAACAGTGGTGTTAAATGCAGTCAGTTCGTTCAATTTCAGATTGTCGTCCTTGATCTGACCGAAAGCCATAGCGTCTCCCCAAGTCATCACACACTTATAATCAGTGTCAATGCTATCAATGTAGAGATTGACATTTTCAAACAGGGGTATGCCGTTCTGAACATACTCGCCTTTAAGTTTCATGTGTGTGAAGGAAGAACTGCATCGAATATCGTCTGCCATACCAAGCACTCGCCGATTGTTGGCGGTCATCGGCAACTTGAAGGTGTAGGAGTATGAGGCAGTAATCTTCGAGAGGTCACTAAAGATATTACTCTTGAAGTTAAGCGTAATACCACTCGGAGTTGACAAGTCCAAGCGGTACCTTTCGCCATTGCGTATGATGTAAAGTTCCTCAACCATGGTTACAGACTTTGTGCATTATGAGCAGGTGCCTCAAAGGTGATTTCCAAATCATGAAGCTGTTGCTTGTTGTCGTACTCAACGGTGGATGCCTGAATTACAACGGGCACCCAGATTTCATTTCCGTCAATATCTTTGCCGAGATACATATCAATAATCGGCGACGTAATGACGGTGCTGACCCATTCAAACATATCTGCCGTCAGATGCACAGCAGCACATTTATGGGTTACATTCAGTTCAACACTTGTGTTTCTCTGCATATTCGAGAAATACATACCCCTCAAAGGCGTGTTGATGATGATGTTATTCTTGCCGAGTTTCGTCTTCGATGCTCTCTTACCTTTGGTAAACAGGTAGAACTGGAGATTTCCCTGATTATCTATCCATCTCAGATAGTGTCCGGTTGTCTCATAACTTACAGTGAGGTTGACAATGGCAAGCGTCTGACCACTTTGGAAAAACGTGTAATCAAACGTATTGTCAAACGTCGAAAACATAGACAGCTCCTCTCCAATCTTATACTTTATCGTGGCATTTCTTTGAGTAGTGGGGAACAGGTCAGAAGGATAGAGGGTGACGAAACCTACATCCTGAACAATGCCACAATTAACAAGGGTAGCACCGTCGAAACGATAGCGCCATTTCATACCGTCTTCATCTGTGATGATGTAATCGGCATTGACAAGAGGACGATTGTTGCCATCAACCATTACTGAGGATGGACCTCTATGAACTCCGCCGCCCCAAACTTTGTAATACCGACCGCTTCCGGGATGCTTCAACAGGATTTGCCTTGTCGATGAGAAAAATATCAGCGTCCCACCAGTTGAGTCAGTGTAACTGCCCTCTGTGACAGTAGGCGTTGTAAACTCATCAATTTCATTGATGGTGTGTGAGGCTCTGACACCTGTGAAGGTATCACCATACATTCCACCATCGACTCGGCTCTGAAATTTCACATCGGAACTATACTTAAACACCGAGACCTGGAACGGGAAGCGTTTGAACCAAATTAAGTTACGCTCAAACTGGCGCTTGTTGTTCTCGTCTCTAAATACGCCGAAAGCATTGAAGCGTTCTCCTGGTGCGAGGCTTCCCCAGATTACAAGCGTATCAAACGAGTACAGAGTTGACGAACCATTCAGAATTTGCACATTCACTTTCAATGAGCGAGTATGCTCAGGCTCCTCAAAGAGCAATGCGAACAATCTTGACAGATAGACATTCGCCTTAGTGTTGTAAACGCTAATTGCAATACTGCGCTGGCGTCTTATGGCACCATTGGTTGCAACTCCAACCTTTATGTTCAGAGTGGAAATGCCACGGCTCTCAATCTCAAGATAATTGGGATTGAAAGCAAAACACACCTCATCGGGATATATCAGTCGAAGCTGACCTCCGCTTACTATTGCTCTTCTCATTCTGGGCCGTTATTTATCTTGGCTAAACTCTGAGCCTGAACATCAATACATTCCATTGCAAGAATCTCCAGTTCTTCGTTCACAGCCGTTGTGTAGATATCATTGTACCCGCCATCTCTATACAGGCGGGTTCCTTCTTTCATAATCTTGTGGGCTATGGCACCAGCCATCGACCGAATGCCACGTTCCTCCGGCGAGAGGATTGCCCGGTTTGTCTTGGCAGGGATGGGAGCCACCGAGATGCCCTTGTCAATAATCCACTGCCTTATGATACCGACAAATCCTTTGGGGACCTTGCCACCTTTGCGACCATGTTCCATAGCAAGGAAGGACTTCGAGCCCCACAGCACACCTACATTGCCAGTAACCTCAACTGTCAGAGAGGCGACAGAGCGACCACTGGCGTTGCGATTGTTCGCCGCCATTTGGTTGGCTATCTTGGCTTTGACATTTTCAAGATGCAGCTTGATTATTCCTTGAATCTGTTCCATAATCGTATAGACAATGCATCGAAAAAACTACTCGTCCTCCAGTCGTTCCGGTTCATTACAGAGGTTGACTCCAGCCTCCTCAACGAGCGTCGGACTGATTACTATGCCAGTGACATTCTCGTCGAGGTGGTCATACAGCACCTGATAAGGAATGTCATCTTCAAGCTCCGAGAAGTAACCGCTTGCATTGACAGCACGGACAAAACGGATGCACAGACGTTTCATCGCCTCTACTATCCCGTCATTCTCAGCTCCATCGAAGTCAAAGTCAGTCGGGCTGACAAAGGCTATCTGTGCATTGGGGCGGTCAAGCACCTCATTCCATTTGAAGTGAAACGAGCCGGAGGGCGGCAGAACATAGATGATGGTGGGCTTCTCTACCTTGTCAAGGGCGACATTCGCCTGCGCCCAGTTACAAAACTGATAGCCGACATCCTCGCCGAGGGATTCGACTACCTTCCGAACCTTCGCCTCAACCGTGCCGAGGCGACCTTCCTTGTCGTATGTGGGGTTACGTTCTTCCATTACCTTTTCCGTTTTGCCTTTTCTGCGTACTGCTTATTCAACCTCTGCTCGTATTCAGACTTCTCATTGTCGTTCTTCATACAAGTGTAGATGCGAATCCAAGCCACACTGTAAACCTCATCCTGATTTGTGATGCCCATTCGTTTTGCATACCAGTCAATCACCCCGAAGGTGCCGAAGTTGAGGTCTTCCACCCCTGCGGCTATTTCTTCGGGAGAGTGAGTTATCTTAATTGAGGCAAACAGCTTGTTAATGCGGTCCAGTTCGGCTCTGACAAAGTTGATCACCCCGAATACATCGAACACATTCAACTGATAGACTTGCTCCGGCTCCAGTCCCATGAGGATGGAGAACACCTTGACTGCCGGGTCTTCCTTCTCATGGTCGATGCGGCTGAAATCGTCGAGCTGTCCGTAAGTGATGGTGTTGAGGTTTTCGGGGACCTCCTTACCGAGGATGAAGGCAGGACGTTTTGCCTCCTTCAACTGATTGAGCAGTTCCTCCTGGTGGTCCTTATGACATAGGGGCAGCAAGATAAGAAACTCGCCATAGGTGGTAAGCTTCGCTTTCTTACTGTTTCTACGTCTATTCTTTTTCATATTTCAAAATTACTAATTTAATAATCTCTTGACATCAACATACTTATGAGAAGTAATGAACATTAGCGGTCAGTTAGCGGGCGTTCCTGAACTTATGAACATGGCCAGTTACGCCTGACGTGACTACTGGTGTAAAGTTCTCCACCATGCCAGTCAGCACATCGGGAGCATCATCATGAGCATTGCGCCCGACCTTTCGGTATCCCTTGACTGCCTGTGCAAACTGGGGCCAGCGGGTCTCCCAGTCCGAGGGAAAATAGATGAGATTCTGGACCTCCGCCGAGTGGGAAAATATGCGGACATTCTTATTCAGGCTTTGGAAAAAGGATGTGAAGTTCATCCTCAATGCAACCGGGGTACCTTGCAGTCTGACGTTCTTCTCTACATTGCGGGCGAAGCCTTCGCCTCCGTTGTTGCTCTCAACCTTGACCAACTGAGTGCCGTTGATCAACAACATCTCTGCCGTCTTGACTTCCGTGTATTCCATCGGCTTGTCGGTGTAGAGGACATCAGTAACATACATCCCCGAAGGCGTCTCAACGTAGCATACAGAGCATAAAAAATCGGCGCCTTTGTCGGCTGTATCGGTGTAGTTCTTACGGATGCTCTGTTCCATAGGAAGCACGTCATACGTCCGAAGGGTCTGATACATTAGTCCTTCAAGCGGCTTTGGGTTCTGCATATACTGCGTGTCGAATACGAATTGATTGGCCGATTCTATCTTGTGCAGTTCCTCAATGGTATGCTTAAAGGGCCATAGGGCTTCTTCCTCGCCGTCTTCGTTATAACTGATACATGGAACACTCAACACCTCCCATTCTTCCGGCTCCAGCTTCATAAGGTAGCCACAAAGATCATGTTCATGGAGCCTCTGCATTATTATGATGATAGGCGTATTGCGGCTGTTGACACGATTTCGGATAGTGGTCTCGAAATGCAGGTTGACAGCCTCCCTATTGTTGTCGGAGAGAGCATCCAACGGCTTGATGGGGTCGTCAATCACGATGGCTCCCCCGAATTGCCAGTCGTCTCCTTCGTTCTCGATTGCTCCGGCACCGAAGCCAGTAACCTGTCCGAGGGATGAGGTTGCATACAGTCCACCTCCTTTCGTGGTGTTCCACTGGCTCTTGGTATCAGTGCCTACGGCTATCTCGACACCGAACAGGCGCTGATACTCGTCGGACTTTACAATGTCCTTGACTGCGACGGAATTGCCGAGAGCAAGGTCTCCCGAATACGACAGGTTGATGAATTTTGCAGCCGGATTGATTGCCAAACCCATTGCAATGAAATTGCGCGATACAAGTTCCGATTTTGAGTAACGAGGGGCGATATTGATTATCAGCCTTCGGGTCTTGCCAGTCAGCACGTCATTGAGCTTGTCGCATATCATTCTGTGATGTTTGCCGACAACAAATTTCTTCCCGCCATTCATCAGCTTGAAGAAATAGCGGGCGAAATGGAGTGAATCTGACAATATCCAACTCCTCAATACGTCGTCGGCATCATAAACCATAGGCTATATCAACAGTCTTTTTCCAGTTGCTTGATAAACTCTGCGGCTTCCTCCTGGCTCATGCCTTTGATGACTCCCTGAACAGTAGCCTTAATCTCCTGACCTTCGATGTAGCCACGTCCCTTGTGCTTCGTCTTTAGATAGAAGATGATTGCCGTGAGGTTACCTTCATTAATAGCCATCATAAGCTTCGACTCTGCGAGGTCGCCGAGGCTTTCATCATAGTCATTGAGCATCTTCTCCAATTCGGGGAATTGCTTGCGCCATTGCCAGAGGGTGCTTCTGTCAATTCCGAGGGCTTCCGCTGTCAATGCAAGGTTGCCTGCATTTGCTTTGTAGGCTTTGGCAATGACCGGGAACGGGATGTTCTTGTAACGAGCGTCTTCGTCATTCATGTCTTTACTTCCATCTGCCATTTTTATAGTGGGATTTTGTTGGATTCAGCTTTGCTTTTCAAGTGTTCAGACGGCACTCACAGTCGAGGTAGTACATCTGACAATCCCGAGCCCCAGCACCTCCATCGCCTTCTCTATGTTGTTTGTTGACATCCTCCGGGCACCAGTGAGGAAGGCAGACAACACAGAGGGGTCGATGCCTGTTTGTCGGGCTATGTCGCAAATCTTGATTCCGGTCTGTCTCATCTGCATATAGAAAATCTCCGGCAGGTCATCGGCTGGGATGTAAGAGAAGCCAACCGATTTCGGACCCACCGATAGTCCGAGCAGATTGAGTGCTTTGATGAAGAATGGGAAAGGCAGCGTCCTTGCTCCGTTCATCCATGCGTTGAAGTTCGTCGAGCACATTCCGAGTTCCCGGCTGAACTGAGAGTGAGACATTCCGCTTTCGTTGATTGCTTGTCTAATCTTTTCTCTTACCATAATCTTGAACTGTGATGCAAAGTTAACAAAATCTTATCATATCTACAATATCTCAAGTAAACAATACTATCATTTTATTCGTTAATGATTATATCGGATTTCAGGGCATTTTACAGGGCCGGATTTTGAAGCCAATTTTGGAATCTCAGCTTTGCCATGTCACTGATATTTTGTAACTTTGTCTCATTGTTTTAATTTCCATAGTCAAAGTCCACCCCCGTGGTGGCCATCTTCGACTTTAGGTTATTAAACTTTATTTGCATATAAGCAGATCCACCCGTGAGGGCAGGTCTGCTTTCTTTTTTCAGCGGTTGCAGCCTAAGCCGGAAAGGTCTTCAATGAAGTAGACACACTTCCCGTTGGAGTTGATGGTGGACGACTGAAAAACGACGTTCTTGGGAGCGGCGCCGGGATTTGACAGCATCAGCCTGTGAAACTTCTGTGCTTCCTTGAACCTCCGGCATCTGATTGCCTTTGTGCAGAGGTAGCCGGAACATATCAGCGTCGGCTTACTGTTGCGAGGGGTCAGTTCAGCAGGACTGGATTTTTTCAGTCGGCTCATCGTCCTTGCTTGTGAGGTAGTGTTTCATTGCGCCTCTTGCTTCTTCGAGCAGGGCAGTAATTTCTTCGGCTGACAAAAGATGAGGCACCTCCTTATAGGGAACACCCTGGCACATGAGGTACAAAGTACCGTTTAGCTCCTTGACTTGGAAGGAGTCTTTAATTTCCCGGAGCTTGTTGCTCCATTCAGTCTTTCTGCGGCGATTGCGCCACTTCTTGATTAGGTTTACTAAAACTTTCATTTGCATATATCTTTTAGAACAGAATTTCGTCCACTGGAACAAAGTAAACTTCCTTGTGCTGTTTGACAGAGCCGAGGTAGCGGGATGGGAATGCCGACGATTCCGAATGGTGCCACAACTCTCCGTCTTTGTCGGCGACACCTGTTTCGTAAACTACCCGACCATGTTTCGTAGTGATGCGGAGGACCTTAATTTCGTCATCCGAGTAATCGGCTTCTGTGAGTTTCTTCCAGTTCATAGCGTCAGCGAAGGGTTTTGGCGAGATACCAGTTCTTGTAATTGCCCCAGACTTCGATGATGTAACTGGAGATGATTTGCACCAACATGGCGGGGATGAGGATGGGCGACATGACCGCTAACTGGAGGTAGTAGAACGCGACAGCGACCTTGCTCCGCGTTACGATGTTGAGCCGGATTTTCTTTTTCTTCATGACTTCTTTAGGTTACTTTATTTGCGACAGATTGGTATGATGGGTTAGGCTTCTCCCCTTAGACAATTTACGACGTGTTGGGCGAACTCGTCTTGTATCTTTAGAGCGTCTTTCACCGAAAGGTTCAAACACCCGGCCCCGGTTAGGTAGCCCCAGCCTCTAACGACAAGTATCAAGTCCCCGTTGAGGTAGATGTTGCCGTCTTTGGAGCTGACTCCGGGATTTCCTTTCGTCGGCTTCGTATGGTTGAGGATTTCACATATCCGATTGAGCATTTCTTCCGGATAGTTCTCACAGTCCCCGACCATCAGGCACATCTGATTGGTGCTGTCGTAGATGTAGCTGCCGTCCGTGTTGTACGGGCCTTTGAATATTTCGGTTGCCTTTTCCATTGTCTATTTGTCTTGTGGAGATCCTATCTCCGATAAGAAACCTTCCGCCCGACCAAAATCTTCAAGAACCTGGGCGAAGGTCGAGGGCTTGCCGTTGATGTAATACTGAACTTTCAGACCTTTCTGCTTGCGTCCGTATAGCTCAAACATCTTTATTCCCTCTAATGAATTGCAGTTGTACTGAAATTCATCGTCCGGGCTTTCGGTTATCCTGTCTATCACTCTCTTGATCTGAACGACCATCGAATAGGGATGAGAGGGAGTGCAGAACGGAATGTCCGTCCCCGTGAGGACCTTCACCTTTTTCATCTTGTCAATGAGGTCGGATGACCTGTTTTTCTAAGTCCAAAATTACAAAAATTAACGCAGACTGCCAAATATTTCAGACACATAATAACCTAAATGTAAATAACTTATGCTGCTTTTCTGATAAGGTGCATATTGTCTTCCATCAGCTTCAAAATGCGGTCGTGATATGCCGAGTTCTTGTTGCAGACACCTCGGCTCTGGACCACCTGAAACGTGTCAAGATTGACCTCTATCGTTTCGACGCGGTTCCCGTCCTTGTCCTTTGCCGAAAGGATGAGGGACTTCGCCTTACTGAAATACTTACAGGCAAATACGCAGTGGTGCATTTCTTCTCCTTCAATTGCCATTTCTTCTACGGACTGAACGACACTGATCACTATTTTATCATCCCCGAAGACGATGCCGAAGAAGCCGGACTTTGCTTTCTTATACATCTTCTCATACTTGCGGGCTTCCTTGATGTCCTGCTCCCTCTTAGCTCTTGCGTCCTCCCTGTTCTTGCGGATGAGAAGCCTGTCATGGACTTCGTGCAGATTCAGCGGGCAAACGTAGTGGGGATTGTGGAGGTCTAAGCCGAAATGCTCCAGCAGGTCGAGGTAGTCGAGCCACATGGTAGCATCCTCAACAATGTAACGATGCCGACAGGCAATGCGGATGGCTTCGGGATGTTTGAGGCTTTCGATATGATGGTTGCCGAGACGTATCTTTTGCGTGAGCAGTTCTTTCTGATTATGCTTGATAAGCAATTCAGTCTGTCTGTCAGCGAGAGCCGATGCGATTAGCTTGTTGGCGGGCAGTCCATCGAAATCTTTCATAGACTTGATGCCGTTGCGCCGGACCTCCTTCAACAATCCGACATGGGGATAGACTACCGTATTGGTGATGTCGTAGCGTGAGCCATACCAATAATAGCCACGGCGAACCTTGATTGACAAATCACTGCTCCAGTTCCAGTAATCATAGTAACCTGTGAACGGAATGGTCGAACGAGCCAATATCGTCTCCTTGCCGTTGGGGTCTATCCAGTTCTGAACTACCTCGCAGTATTCATACTCCGGCTCCAGTCCTTTGTGGATTCTCTTGGTGCAGAAGAAATGCCGGACAACCTGAAAACCTCCTATGGTGCAGAGCGTCGTGAAATATGCCCGGAACGTGTACTTTCTCTCAGAACGGCTTTCTATCTCCAGTCGCTTGCCACAGTGGGGACATACGATATACTTGGCTTTGGACTTGGGGTCGAACTGCAATGCCTGTCCGCAGTGGGTACACCAACCTTTCTTCTTGTTGCGATATGCCAGGAGGGGGAATAGGTGGCTCTTGGCATATTCCATCTGCTTCTTCGTGGGAGCAGGGAGCCTATGGGAAAGCTCCACTATCTTCTCCTGATACTTATTCCTCGCCTTCATCGCCGAAATCAAATAAGGACGGACTCTCGAATGCAGGCTCCGGCTTCGGTTTTGCCGGCGCTTTCTTCTTCTCCTTTTCTTCGGGTTCTTTCTTCTGCGAGCTGAGCTTGGCGACCTCCTCTTTTTGGAACTGGTCATATGCTTCCTTGCGAGCCTGTTCCTTTTCTTCTTCGGTAAGCTCGACAGTGTGATTCACTACCACCTTGCAGTTGACGGTTTTGATTTCGCCGAGGTTGTCTTCGTCGAAGTAGTGGACCGCCAGTCCGAATACCTCATCATCAGCAAGTCCGTTGACGTGCATCTTCTGAACTTCCTGAACGATGTAGTTGCAGCACTCGTCTATGCTCTTGCCTGCCTTTTGGTATGAGGTGGCGAACAGGGGGTCTGACTGCGCCCTCTGGTCGAGGTACGCCTTGATTGTGTCCTTGAAGGACTGCGATACTTTATTGCTCATCTTCTTTTTCTTTTAGGTTTTCTTTATTTGCATATAAGCAGATCAACTGCTGAAACCGCAGAGAACTATGTCATCTGCTTCGTTGTCTTCTATGACGTGAAACTGGGGATTGATGTGAAACCGTTCCTGGTCTTTCAAGGGCGACACCATATCGAGGTCGCTGTCATCGTCCCCGTGGCCGGAGCGTTCCTGCTTCCAGTGTTCTTTATCTCCATCTCCTATCTCGGCGACTATGGCGTTGGCGAGGCTTTCGGAAATGGACCTTGTTACTACGACCTCAACTTCTTCGTGAGTGATGCGGTCAAGCACTCTGACTTTCAATCGAATCTTTTTCATCTATAAGTTTTTTGAGGGTAATTGTATGCAATTCTCCATTTACATCAACAAAGTCAATCGTCTGAATTTCTCCTAAAAAACAAAAATTAGAAGAAGTTGTATTGATATCAAAATCGGCTTCTTCCAACAAAAGTGTGAACGTATGACATACAGAGCTTTCATCAAACCGCTCACTGAAAATTTTGAGGTCAAGTATTTTTGCAATCTCATCCGGAGTGCATTGATTTGCCAGAGCTTGCATTTGATGTATCACATCAAGTAATGTCTTTTTTTCTTGTTCTTCCATCTTCTTTGACTTTAGAGGGGTTGTTTTTAATTTTCTACTGTAAAGTTAGCCAATAAGTTTGATATGCGAAAATCATAACGCATTTATTTTTAAGTCATTACACCTTATTTTAGGCAAAATCATTATTTAACTTTTGCCAGTAGCAACGGCTATTTCTGACCTTGACTTGATTACTTCTTCTACATAGGCTCGAATGTCGTTGATTATTCCGAAAGGATTGATACTGCTGCTTTTGCTGCTCTTAAATCCCAGGGCGGTGGAGATGGTGGAGGCGATGTTGCCGACAACCCCGGAAGGCTTATCAGACTTCTTTTTGCCTGCGTCTTTTCTCATCTCGGCTACCTTGACAAGAGCGACCTCCAACTCATCATCTGTGAGCTGATACAGACCTCCCCAGTGATATTCGGGATAGTCAACCGGGGCTTTATCAGTGTCCGAGTTGGGGATTCTCTTATGGTAGCTGTCCATCATTGCTTTTCGGTATGCCTCTGCCTCGGCATCCTTCTTCTGCCGTTCTATACGCTCCTGTTCAGCAACATTCCTGTTGATGTCATCCCGACGGTCAGCCATGAACTCCTCCAGCGATTTGAGAATGAGCATCGGGTCAACTGAGCCATAGAACTGTTCATACTTGCCGGAACGGAGCCTTGCCATGAATAGACAGAACTCCAGTAGGTTCAGACCGCCATACTCAACGAGTATCTGGTCGCATAGCGGATTGATCTGAAAGTCTTCGAGTTTGTTCTTGACACCGACAAAATCATTGAGGATGACCAGTTGCGTCTTTATCCATACCCGGCTCGCATACTCCTGACCATACGCCTGTTCAAGCATACGGAGCGTGGGCGTGTCTTTTTGATTGTAGAGCAGGTACACATCGTTCACTGCGGCGACATGAACTTGCAGGTCGGGGTTGTAAGCCTCCGTTATTTGGATGATGTTATAGCTTTTCCTCAACGCAAGTGAGCGCTGGGAGATTTCCGGCGTCGTAGTCCTGCTGACACTTTGCGAGCGTACTGAGGATATCACACTTTTGACGAGCGCTGTTAGCGGCATTGCGCTCTGATTGCGTTGTACCATACCCGACTGATGTCGAGAGGATGGAATCTGTTCCATGTTGTGCATTATACATTTTATTTGGTTGGTTGTCATACTTGCCTTCAAGCACCTTGACCCAGTTTTGCGAATTGGTAAATATCCAGTCAAAATCTGCTTTCCAGCCTCTGTTATTATCGCCTCTCATAAAGAAGGAGGCTTCGCATTTGTCGAACACCTCTTGCAAGGTTTCGTAGTTGAACTTCATTTCCTCAAAGCGAACTCGTATCTTCATCCTTCGCTTATCGGTCAGTTTGAGAACCTTTGGCAACGACGGACATCGGTCGTGATACAGCTTAACTATGAAATCACAATCGACCTCCGGCTTTTTCTTGGGCTTGCTTTCGGGTTTGTCATCGGGGACGGCTATGCCGGGGAACAGGGTATCGCCGACAACTACCGCATCTTCAATCGGCGGCTCGTCATCGGTCTCAACTGGGGATGTGGCATATTGCGGCTTAGTCTGCGGCTTTTCATTCGGTATAGATGGGGCTTGTGTGTCAGGCTGTTCTTCAACGACATATCGGGAGAAGTTCAGAACTGTAATGACTGCTGTCCTGAACAATTCATTCGAGGTCGCTATCTTCTTATCATTGATCAGCCTCTTGATGCAAGTCTTATAGGTCTGCTCCTTGATTGCAAGCTCGGAACATATCTCCCGGCGAGGGATGCAGACCATTCCACGCTCAATCAGAACTCCATCGACATAATAAGGCTCATGGTCAGCCTTACATACGAAGTACATTATAAGCTGAACCATTTCGGGAACATGAAACCACTTCCAATCAACGATGTTCCGAAAGAACTTGACACATGGATTCATAGCTAATCAGATAAATATTCGTCAACTATCTTTGAGAACTCATCCTTCGACCGACACACCACATACTTGTTGCCGTGCTTCGTTATCCCGGCTTCCCACTGCTTCTGCGATGGGCGCTGATATGTGCCGTCCTTCTTCATCTCTATATACAGAGCATGATACCCGTGCCTGCCGACAGCGAGACAAAGGTCTGCGACACCACACACCAGTCCTGTTAGAACAAGACCACGACCGTTGCGACCGCTTCGCTTGCCTTCATTGGGAATGTGGTACAATACACCATCCGTCCACAACTGGGGATGATGTTCCTTGAACCAGTCGATGCACTCCTTCTGAATGTCGGCTTCTGATTTCTTTGCGTGAGTAATCTTCTTATACTGATCCTTCGTCAACGGAATACCGCTGATGATAGAGTCCAGCACCATCTTATCGTATTTACTGACTTTTCCCATTGCGATTAAAAGTAAATGTTAGTAAGCTGTTTCGTGGCACCTTCGGCACAGCCAGTGATGATGTATTCGCCGGGGTTAGGCTCTGCGAGATGCAAGTCCTCGACTTTGCCAAACCTCTTTATATTTCCACATAAATCGACGAACCAAAGGGATTTCTTGGAAGGATGAGGACGGATGCCACGACCGATTATCTGATAGTACAGAGCCAGCGACATTGTGGGGCGTGCCATTACTACCGTATCAAGTTCCGGGTAGTCAAAACCAGTCGTCAGCACCCCGACATTGACAAGGACATCAATACATCCGAGCTTGAAGTTTTCGAGGATTTCGTCTCGCTCCTTCTTCGGTGTGCTTCCGCTGACAAGACTACATGAAGGCAACCGTTTGACCAGAGCCTCACATTCTTCGAGATACTTCGTGAATACCAGTATGCCACGCCTCGGTTTGCCGTCTTTGGGATGAAGGAGGCGTTGAACTATGTTCAACAGGTAGTCTCCGAAATTGGTCTGCTTGAACTCGCTGAACAACGACTTATCGTCGAAGTCCATACCAGTAGAATTTCTGCGGAGCTTTGACTGGTCAACTACGGAGAGGTCGAAATAATCAACATCTGCGAGATAGCCACGGCTTAACAGAGTGGAGATGTCAACCTGATACACTACATCGTGGAACACTCTCGGACGGGTGCGAGTGAGAAATTTAAGAACGCATCGTGTCTCCATCTTCAATTCACGACTGGCTATGCGCTCATCGAACTTTTGCGAGCCTTCATCATCTTTCGGACGAAAGTGCTGCTTTCCTTCCCGGTCGAGATACTGCAACGCCGAGGTAAGCCGATATGGTGTGGCGGTCAGTCCGAGTATCTTCCGCTTTACCTTGTCGAAGAACTGCTTATACTGTCCCTGACTGGCATTGACACAATGAGCTTCATCAACTATGATGTACTTGAAGTGGTCGAAGTCATCTATGTGTGCCATAATACTTCCGATGGTGGCGAAAGTAATACGGCTTATCTTCTTGCTGTTGAGTGAGGCTGAATAGATGGAGCAGTCATCTACTCCATAGCTTTTTAGCTTTGCGTAGTTCTGTGCGAGAATTTCTCGACTGGGTTGCAGTACAAGTAACGGCTCTCCTAATCGGAAAGCTATATCAGCAATGACGAGACTCTTTCCCGCTCCCGTCGGAAGCACGAGCAGTCCGTTCCTGTCATTCTTTGTCTGAAAGAAACTGACCGCCGCATCGCTTGACTCTTGCTGATAATCTCTGAGTTGGTATTTCATAAATATCTCTGCGCTTTGGATATTTCTATTTCACATAGGCGCAACAACGCACCTTCTGCGGCTGTGGGGAGATAAATCCCGGCTTCCTTCGAGGACCAATCACGGAACCTGTCAATGCAGATTGACATTTCTTCCGTAGTGAGGTCCGCCGTTGATCTCAACTGGTAATGCTGTCTTCCAGTAAATCGGTCAACCCCTTCACTCAATACGAATATGTCGGGGTTGACCAATTTCTTGAAATACTCCTCCTTGACGTATGAGCCACTTTCTCCATACTGGCATCCGAAATAATCGAACAGACAGTGCAGATAGGCAGACTGTTTCAAAGACCTCTGCTTCTTGGTTTTCAACTCAACTACATCGCCTCTTTCGGCAAGCAGTTTCGCTCTCTCCAGGAAGTTAGCCTTATCTAACGGATTGGAGCAGTTGTAGAGCATACCTTACTTACGGCTTGAAGGGGTCCTGAAAACTTTGCGGCTGTTGAGGATACTGGGGCTGTGCCTGAGCCTGCGACATTGGAGCCGACTGCGGATAGGTGGGAGCCTGTGCCGGTGCAGATGCAGCCATCGGCTGTGAAGCTGGCTGCGAAGGACGCTGACCATACGCCTCTATCTTATAGGGACGAGCTTCAGTGATGATGTCCGTCTCGTTGTTTGCGTTGGTGTACTTGCGTCCCTGAAGGTCGAAGGAGATTACAACCATCTGACCGACTTGGAAGCGGTCGAGGTCGCGGCACTTGTCTCCCATGAATGAGAGCTTGGGGGTGTTCTCCCAGTCAGTTACAGGCTCGCCTGTGTTCGGGTCGAAACGACGAACATTGATTACGAGGTCGCGCTTCTGGAAAGCGTTACCATTCTTTGCCATGAGGCTCTGTGTGGGACCGATTGAAGCAATCGACCCGATGATTGTGTTTGCCATTCTTCTTTCTTTTAATGGTTGGTGTATTGTGATGTTATTGACTTATCCCATGCGATGAGGACTTTGAGGGCATCCAACGACTTACGAGGAACCTCTATGATGTTGGGCTTACCGTACTGCGGTTTCGGGAGCCAGATGGCGAGCAATCTCGGCACTTTCAGTCCGGGATTCTGACGCTCGAACAGGTAGGCGTACATCGACAACTGCCACGACAGATATTCCATATCGAGCCGGGAGGTTGTCTTGATGTCGGCGAGGGTAAAATCATCGAAGATGATGTCTATGGAGCTTGCGATATAGCTTTCATCGGAAACGAGATACTCATTAGCGAGGGTCGTTAGTCCGAGGTCAGCCTTCATCTGCAAGTATGCCTGAACCGCAGGGGTCTGACTTTCGACACCAAGCGTATCTACAAGCTCTATCTGTTCATGGATGTTATGACCGTAGTCCGCTGCTTTGGCGAGGACTTCTTTGGAAATGCCGTTATACTTGTCGGCAAAGAGGGTGCGGTGCAGAAGGCTCGTAACTCCAGACAGGAATGAGCCAAGATAATTATAGGTGTGGTCCACCTCATTGAATACGACAGCCGACTGCGCCAACTGAATCTTCTTGCTCTCACTCATAAGCCAAGCTCCTTTCTTCTGCAAGACATACACTGCGTGAACATCGGGTTAGTCTGGAGGTCGGAGAAACTTTTCCAGACATTCATCAGCGAATCCTTATCGGTAGCGGCGACAATTTGGGACAGGGCTTCTTTCAGCACTCCGTCCTTCTGCGGGTCTAACGAATCAGCGATTTCGGCGATGGTCTTCGGGCGAGTCTCCGGGGGCGTTGAAGCATCGGGGTCTTTTTCCTCTGCGGTTGGAATGAGGAACATGTGCAGGAGTGCATACTTTAGGGCGGCACTCATAGCCTTGTTCATTCCCTTATCGCCGGAGTCCATTGCTTCGCCGACATTGGTGGTCGTAACCTCCGAGCCGTCGGCGGCAATGAAGTGGAACCTGATTTTTGCTCGCGTGTAATAGAGGATGGAGGTTGTTCTGTTTCCGTTATAGACTTTCTCCGTCACCTTTTCGGTAACAGTGTAGTCCAACACCTCATCGAGGACGAGGACACCGTGTTTGGCGAACAGGTCGTGGAGACCATTCATCACATTGTCAATGCCTCGGAACATGAAGTTCTGACCGTTATTTTTCTCGGTCTTGGCGATGGCTTTGGTTTCCTGCATGATTGCGGCGAGAGCGCCGTAGATGGCAGGAACTACCGTCTTTTCTTCTGACATGGTTAAAAACTTTATTTGCATTTTTAGTAACTTTGATAAGGTTTGATAAGACTGGAGCATATACAGCCGAGGCTATTACCTTATCAATTATTTTAGCCTGAAACGACAAGTCCGGGGTCCAACTCATTGAGCCTAAAATCAGTTTTAACATTTTTTAAGATGTCGGCGAGATTGTACCTCCACATTGTGTTGGTGGCTCCGAATGGTTTGTCGTATCTTATTCGACCTTCGTCAACAAGTCGCTGTAATCTTTTTTCGCCCCTGACAAATTTCACAGCCTTCTTTTGAGAGACATACATTGTCTCGGCTATGATGAGAAGGGAACGATATTTCAACGCCAGGATGCTCTCTACTGTGGGAGGCATCAGGCGGTTCTGGTTACAATAACTTGATATTCTTGGTCATTTACTACTACATCGGCGTTCCAGCCTTGGCGGGCATACATCCTGCATAGGCGGTTTTTCGTGGACTGTACCGATGTCAACTGCTCTATGGGGAACTCTGCGGACTCTCCGATTTTGAGCGTTTTCAAAGTGGGAGCTATGGGTCTCGATGCAGGTACGAGAACACCGGGACCGAACTCCGGGAGAGTGGGCTTTCGCGGTGGGCGATACGCCGTCTCTTGGGGTGTAGTGATGGTTTTGTCTTCCATTTCTTCTTTGGTCTTAAAACTCTATTTGCATATAAGCAGACTTTTGCTTATTTTTGTTGGTGGATGTTATATGTTATCCGAGTGTAAAGTTAATCATTTATGATGGTTTGACAAAGCATACCTTATCATTTATGAGTGATTTAAGGAATATTAACATAGCGTCTCCTTCAACTATCTAAACCCCTTTGTTTTACAGATAAAGAACAACAAAATGAAAGAGTCAGAAAAAGTTGAAAACAACGTCGATGCCAAGACGATACGAGACAGGTTGCTGAAAGCGCTGCATCTCGGACCGGGCGAGCTTGCGACCGCTCTCGGCATAAATTATCAGCGCATCTATGACCTCGGAAGCGGTAGAACCAAAAAGTTCAATCCGGGGATGGTCAACATGATCGTGGCAAAATTTCCGCAGGTCAACGCCACCTTCTTATATACTGGCAAAGGTGAGCCATTGAAAGAGGGGGCGGCTGTCGCTACTGCGTCGGATGTCTCCGAGATAATCTCCATGTCGAAACAACTTATAGATATGATGGAGAAAATTACCGAAAGGTCAGAGATGCTTGACCAACGGGCACTGCGCCTGGAAGTCAAGGAACGTGAACTGAACGACAGGGAACGGCACCTCAACGAGAGGGAGCGTGCTTTGTCTGAACGTGCCGCAAAACTTGCGGAATATTCCATATAATATATATGTGGAACAACGAGGTTGAAATATGCTTCTCGAAATGTGATGGTCCTGACTACTGCAAATCATTCGACCATTGCAGAGCGTGGGGATGCCGACTGTTACGATACGTCCCGGCGACCCTTCCCCGAACCGAGATGGAGAAGGCTGAAATCTTCTCTGCCGTCTATTCGAGAGCCGAACAACTCGGAGTTATCCGCTGCCAAAATTTCAATCCGTTGGGGATAGATGAGGCACTTGACGACGAGGTTCAACTACGACTCATTATAGGTTCTGGAGACGCATAGTATGGCTCTTTTGTTGTCCGTTTTTTATTTCTCTGACGTGTATAAGCCTGATAATCACCAAACTGCCAGCATTTATGGGCGGCATGATGTAAAGATCACCGTAGGTGATAACCATGTGGTGTAATTAAAATACATCTCTATAAAGAAAAAGAGTCCGGTTTAATGCCGGACTCTTTCTTTTGCTGATATGTCAATTATGTCTACATGATTTTTAGCTATATTTGCGAATCATTTTAAAATCGCAAATACTATGCGCAATGATCTTAATTGTTTAAGATACATACTATTATTAACCTATAAAATCCCACAAAACGGCGTAATATTTGAGCACTGAGATGATTTTTTTCGT